>ENA-OQEY01000198-OQEY01000198.1-human-gut-metagenome-genome-assembly--contig:-NODE-198-length-49226-cov-12.632098_pt1 | contig 49226 bp, 38 predicted proteins | sample MGYA00242801_ERZ504647 | MGnify/ENA primary metagenome ERZ504647 (study PRJEB26092, sample SAMD00036204) | human gut metagenome | host: Homo sapiens | study: EMG produced TPA metagenomics assembly of... | reverse complement strand
ATGCCCAATGTCCACGGCGCTCCGGTCCATATGGGAGACGGGGCGGAGATCGGGATCGGGGACATCATGAAGCCGGATTACGGCGACGCAGTGGATCTTTATGAGGGAGAGATCCCCGTATTCTGGCCCTGCGGCGTCACGCCCCAGGCCGCCATTGAGAACGCCAAGCCCCCCATCGTCATCACCCACGCCCCCGGACATATGTTCATCACCGACGTGCTGAACACAGAGCTGAATGAGTTCCTGGAGCGGAAAAAAAGCGGTGCTGACCAATGAGCCATGATGCTCCGCACATTCCGCAAATTTGAAATTCCGGTTGACGTGTTTGGCAAGCAGCGCTATACTGAAACAGATGTAAGGTCCCCTCTGCGGTGCTGCCCGCAAAGGGGACCTTTCCCATACGCCGGACGGGCGTGGGGATCTGGAGCGGACCATGACCGGAAGGCGCTTTGCCCGCTGTGTAAGGAGAACCAACTATGATTCGAGAGATCTGTAAAGATGAGGCCTTTCTGGCGCAGAAGGCGGAGCCGGCCACGCCGGACGATCTGACCACCGCCGCCGACCTGCTGGAGACGCTGGCGTATCACAAGGCGGGCTGTGTGGGCATGGCGGCCAACATGATCGGCGTGAACAAGCGCATCATCGTCTTCGTGGACGAAGATCTCGGTGGCCGTATCACGGTGATGCTCAACCCCGTGATCACCGCTTCGGATGGTGCCTTCGACGCCCAGGAAGGCTGTTTGTCGCTGACCGGTGAACGCCGCACACTGCGCTGCCGCCGTATCGAGGTCAACTACGAGGACCGTCGGTTCCGCGCCCGCCACGCCACCTTCACCGGCTGGACCGCGCAGATCATCCAACACGAAGTCGATCACTGCAACGGCATCATCATCTGATTCATTCGGTGCTCGTTGCAGCCCACCCCCCCCCCTCCGAGGCTGGTCATCGCGATTACGATGCAATTACATCGCAACCGCTATGACCAGTTTTTTTATGTGCACTGGTGGGGTGGGTGTTCTCAGCGGTGTTGGGGTGCCATGCGCTGGCCGGTTGGCTTCGCTGAGGGGTGTGGGTGGTGTCATGTTGCCAGCGGTTGGCTGGTTGGCTTCGCTGGAGGTTCTCTCAGCGTCGGTGATGTGCCAAAGAGTGGCGGGCTGGCTTCGCTAAGGAGCGTTACCGTCGGTGGAGAACCAGTGCGTGACCTGCTGCCGACGCTAAGCGTTCATTAAGCGTCGTTAGCGGCCAAAACTTGGACGTGTAACGATGCTGGGCGGTTTTAGCGTCGTTGCTGTGCCAAGTTGTGGTCCTCTGCCGACGCTGCCAGTGCAGTAGCGTCGGCGTTGGGACAGGTGTTGGGCCTTTGCCGACTCTATAAGCGAGGGAAAATCATTCGCCGGTGCCTAAGTGGGTCTATTGCCATGCTGAATACATCTGCTGAGTGTAGCTATGCGTTCGAAGGCGATTTCGGGACCTTTCTCAGTAGCAAATATGCCTAATGCGCGGAGTTATACACTTCACCGTGCACTTATACACGCCAAACGAAGCAGAAATCGACTGCTGACAGTGGACGACACGCCAGAGACGATGTGGATAACCCAGAGACGGTGGATAACAGCTGCGCGATCAGTGGATAACCTGCAAGAAAGTGCGGTTATCCACCGACGGTAGCCACTGTTATGCACATTCCATACCCCTTGGAATCATTGGGTTTTCCACTTATCCACCATCTCGCCATGTGGGCTTGCGAGCCACCGCACGAACGTCATACAGTGTGCCTCACGGCGGGCAACGTAGCCCGCCGTCCACATCACATGAAGGGGAAACACCATGAGCACCGCAACCACTACTACTGCCGAAAATGCCGGTTTGCCAGCAATGCTGGACACCAAAGACGTAGCCGAGATGTTCAAACGCTGCAATCTCGCCGTCTATGCCGAAGCGAGACGCATATATTATCGCGAAGTGAATCTGAACCCATGCAAAAAGTATCCGAAGCAGGTGCTGCAAAGGATCGAATGGTGGTTCTGGGATTGGTTTGCCTATGACTGCGCCGTCAGCGGTATTGGACTGACCGGCAATGAATCCGAAGATTTACGTATCGAATTGCAGTACGGTCCGGGCGCAGGTATCTCGCCATTCCTAGCCTTGGCCGAATTCATGTATGACAAGGACGAACGTATCGGCACACGCGAGATACGTGATTTTCGCGAATTTGATGACACCAATTTCGCTTCGATGTTCTGGATTCGCGATGCCAGCGCGGTCAAAGGTCGTCTGACAGTTGAGGACATCATTCATGGTGGTGTCTACGAGGTGGCGGACGTACATGCCGCCTCGCAATACGATGGTGCGCACGGCGGCATGATCGTCAATCGCATCGCACATGTGAGAGGCGTGTGGCGATCCTGTTCCATCCCGATCTATGAGGCACGAAGGCCTGATGACCCGCAAATCGGTGATTCGCTGGCCCGTTCATTCCGGGAAACCGGATATAAACCGGACTTTGCCGGTCTGGTGCGGTTTTTCTACGGGAGGGCCAAAGACACCGGTCTCGACTGGGAAGATGTGGAAGCCGCGCGCCAAGCCGGTACTTTGGGCGCGCTGATCAAGAAGGCCAGCAATCGGTGAAGGATTCGCCTAACGCTGCTGTCCAAGTCGGCGGCCGCGATCACGAATGAAGAGTGACGCAACCAAACAGACCGCGCACACAATGGCGACCGTGCGGAACGAAGCCCGCACGCCAATGGCCGATGCCGCCGCTTCCGGCACTCCGGTGCGCATGGCCGCCGCGGTGTGCGTGTTCATGATGGTGACCAGCAGCACAGCCGCAGACGTCATGATCGCGAAGCCCAGTAAGGCGAGCGGCCGGCCACCGATACGGTCATACATCTTGCCTGCCACCGGGTTCAGGATGCCCATGGCGATGCCGCTCGGCATCATCACCAAACCGGACACCAGTGCATTAACGCCAAGATCATTCTGCAAATATGCCCATCGCGTACAGGAACAGCTGGCGGGTGGTGAAGGTCTCGATGAGGAACGCGGTGATCGGGATCATGATGCCGTTGGTAAGCATGAATCCGGTGGTCAGCCATTGCACGGTGCTGCTGGGCACGTCGAACTCGTGCATCAACGTGGGCAGGGCGGAGATCATCAGCGTTTGGTTGAGGATGGCCACAAACGAGCCGATCATCAGGGTGATGACCATGGCGGTGGTGTTGGCGGGGGTGGTGCTGTTGGAGTTGGCGGGGTGGTGGAGCCGGCCTCAGCGGTGGCCGGCGAGGAATTGCGTGACGTCAATTATCAAGTCTCGTTTCCTTGGCTGAGTTGTCTTTCTTGGCTTGCCCATACTATCTGTGCCTTGACTGCATTCGAAAACCATTGCAATGACTAGCAACACGCTGAGACGCGGCGTATTAATTCAATCATTTGACAAACTTAGTTCGTTCGTTTTATTATTGGTCCTGCAATCCGTAATATCGCCTACTGCAAAGGAGCGCCCAAATGGGTCTGTGGGATGTTGACAAGATCGAGTACGTCGGCCGCGCCAAAGGACCGAAGGAAAACTTCGCCTTCCATTACTACGATGCCGACAAGGTCGTTGCCGGCAAGAAGATGAAGGATTGGCTGCGCTTCGGCGTTGCTTGGTGGCACACCTTCAACCAGGAACTGGTTGATCCGTTCGGCACCGGCACCGCGCACCGCCCGTACTACAAGTACACCGATCCGATGGACCAGGCTCTGGCCAAGGTCGACTACGCCTTCGAGCTGTTTCAGAAGCTGGGCGTCGAGTACTTCTGCTTCCACGATCGTGACATCGCCCCCGAAGGCGACACCCTGCGCGAGACCAACGCCAACCTCGACAAGGTCGTTGACAAGATCGACGAGAATATGAAGTCCACCGGTGTCAAGCTGCTGTGGAACACCTCCTCCCTGTTCACCAACCCGCGCTTCGTGTCCGGCGCCGCCACTTCTCCGTTCGCCGACATCTACGCCTACGCCGGTGGCCAGCTCAAGAAGAGCTTGGAGATCGGCAAGCGCCTGGGCGCCGAGAACTACGTGTTCTGGGGTGGCCGCGAAGGCTACGAGAACCTGTGGAACACCGAGATGAAGCGCGAGACTGACCACATCGCCAAGTTCTTCCACATGTGCGCAGATTACGCCAAGGAAATCGGCTTTGAGGCCCAGTTCCTGATCGAGCCGAAGCCGAAGGAGCCGACGCTGCACCAGTACGACTTCGATGCCGCCACCGCCATCGAGTTCCTGCGCAACCACGACCTGACCGACGTCTTCAAGCTGAACTTGGAAGGCAACCACGCCAACCTGGCCGGCCACACCTACCAGCACGAGATCCGCGTGGCCCGCGAGTCCGGCTTCCTCGGTTCCCTCGACGCCAACCAGGGCGACAAGCTCATCGGCTGGGATATGGATGAGTTCCCGACCGACCTGTACGAGACCGTCGCCGTCATGTGGGAAGTCCTGCAGGCCGGCTCCATCGGACCTCACGGTGGTCTGAACTTCGACGCCAAGCCGCGCCGTACCTCCTTCTACGAGGAGGACCTGTTCCGCTCCCACATCGCCGGCATGGACACCTACGCCGCCGGCCTGCTGGTTGCCGACAAGATGAACCAGGACGGCTTCATCCAGGACCTCATGGCCGAGCGCTACAGCTCCTACGATTCCGGCATCGGCAAGGACATCGACGAGGGCAACGTGACCCTGGCCGACCTCGAAGCCTACAGCCTCGACAAGCCGCAGTCCGAGCTCATCGCCGCCACCAAGTCCGATCACCTCGAGTCCGTCAAGGCCACGATCAACAACTACATCATTGATGCCCTGGCTGAGGTCGAGTGACCATCGGTCTGACCGATTGAATTCGCTCCATCGGGCGTGTACACATCAATTATGATGCCAGTGCGCCCGATGGGCTGATTCGATAGTTTCGCCATGTGCGGTGTTGTGTTATGCCCGCATGGCATCTTTCCATTCCTTCTTTCTCCTTTCTCTCCTTCCGCTGGAAAACCGCCTGAGGCAACGTCGCCAAGGGCGGTTTTCTGGTTGTGGCGGGGGGGGGGGGGGGGGGGGGGGGGGGGGGGGGCGGGGGGGGGGGGGGGGGGGGGGGGGGGGCCGGCCCCCCCCCCCCCCCCGCCGCAACCACGTGCTGCGTCCAAGCCGGCATGGCTGCTTGTTCGGTCTGCGAGGCAGGCTCGTTCTGCGCAATCTGCTCATGCTGCATCAGCGACAACTCGCCGCACCCGGCAAGGCCCTCAACTTCGTCGAGTTCATCCGCCAGATTCACGCCGTGCACGTATCCCATATCTACTGCCGGGGAGTCGCCAGCATGCTGCGCCGGCCCTCCAGCGTCATCGTATACAAGGGGGTTCCGGGGGCGCCGACCATGCTCGGCTTCCGCTTTTCCATAATCATCAACACGCGGGCCTCTTGTAGCGCGAGGCGCCCCGGGTTCCCTATCAACAAAAGCATCGGGCTCAATCGTCATGCGCCGATCGGAATCAACCGCTCCCTCGCCCGCGCGCCCGTTGCCGCATATACTGTGTGCAGCGATGACCTCGGTCGCCCCCGCGCGAAACAGCCCCTCGATATCCGACGGATCGAGCGCTTCTATCAACACGACCACGCGACTCACGCGGCCTTCGGCCGTCAGGCGCGCAACAGTCTTGCGCACATCTTCGGTATCAAACAGAGACGCCGCGATGATGGCAGCCCCGCGGCGCGACGGAAACGCCCGCGCCATGGAAACCAGCCCGTCCAGGTCACCCACGCGAAGCACCTGTGCACCCGCATCACGGCCCTCGACTTCCCGCTGCAACAGCCCGTAATCGCCGCACGCGCAGCACGCAAGCCAGATCGCCTTCATCACTCGTCGCCTCCGCTCTTTTTGCCGCGCGCCGTGGCGGGAATCGTCAAGCTGACCGTTCCCTTGCCCGAGGCTCCCAGCAGTTCCTTGACGTCTTCGGGGTCAGCCGCCAGCGTCACCCATTCGATCTTGCCCTCGCGCGTGGCACCGGAATCCTCACTGGTATCGATCACGTACGCGCCGCACAGCCGATCGGTCACGCCGTCTTTTTGCACATACACATCCACGTAGCTGCCCACGCCCGTAGCACCGCCGACCGAGTGCTCGGCATCGACCGCCACCGAAACGGCGACCTTGCCCTTAGGCACCTCGAGCTTGCGGCTCTCGGCCTTGGTGTAGACATTGCAGATCACGGCGTTTTTGGGAATACGCGAAGTCGTCACGTCGCCGCGCACCTGGCGCAGCTCGGTCGCTGCGTCACGCGGCAGCAGGCTCGTCAGCCATTCCTGGGTTATGACATTGGTCTCATCGAGGGTCTCGCCCACATCGATATCGCGCGCCGCGACGCAAACTTCGACGCGATCGCCACCGTACTTGGCCAAGGTCTCAGCCTGGACCTGTTCGGCTTGCGAGCGGATCGACGAGCCGTAAACCATGCAGAGCAGAGCAGCGAGCACGCCCGCGACCAGACTGATGGCGATGCGCTTGCTCTTGTTCACGGCCGCTCCTCTCATGGCAGTGCCGGGCGAATGCCCGTACCACCATTGTCTGGGCGGTCAGAGTGCAAAGCGGCGCAATCGCAATCTTGGTTTTCGATGTCAAACCAATCGCTGACCAAAAGCTGACCAGCCCGTCAAGCTCGTGGCAAGGTTTTGGTCAGCACGTCAGCAAACTGCATGTTTCGAGGCTTTTCCACAGCAAAAAAGCCGTCTCCCGAACAGTTGGGAGACGGCTGTCATAGGAAAAATCAATTACAGATGGACATCGGGATCGAGCATTTGAGCACTCACGCGCATGGATGACGCCAGGTTTTGGAACGTTTCCAGACGCAGGCTATCGATCTGCCCGGCGTCCTCGGCCTCGCGAACGGCGCAGCCCGGCTCATGGACATGCGTGCAATCGCCAAACCGGCACGCGCGCGATGCCTCGACAATCTCGGGGAAAGCGCGCGCCAGACCCCGCTCGTGACCCACGAGCGGCAGGCTACGCAGGCCCGGGGCATCGGCGATCACGCCGGCGTCGCCCGGCAGTGCCACCATCACGCGCGCGACGGTAGTGTGACGGCCCTGATCGTCGCGTTCGCGCACACCGCCGGTCGCCAACGTATCGTGGCCCAGCAGCGCATTGAGCAGCGTCGACTTGCCGGCACCCGACTCGCCCAGAATCATGGCGCAGCTCCCGGCGGGCACGCAGGCACGGACCTCGTCCAGGCCGCGGCCCTCGGCAGAGGACGTCACGATCACGCGCACGTCCGGACCCACCAGGCGGCGCACGCGGTCCAGATCGCGCTCGAGTTCCTCGGCATCGCAGCGGTCAGCTTTGGTGAGTACCACCACCGGTTCGGCATCGCAGTCGAGCGCCAACACCAGCGAGCGCGCCACGCGGTCGAGCAGCACCTCGCCGGCACCGAGCGCCTGCACGATTAGCACGCTATCCACGTTGGAGCAGAGCACCTGACGCTCCCCGCGGGCACGGCCGCGCCAACGCTCAAAGCTCGTACGGCGCGGCAGCACGCACTCAATCACGCCCATATCGTGCCCGGGAGCGCGGCGCACCGCCACACGATCGCCCACGGCAGGCAGCAGGACCTCGTCCTCGCCGCGTGACTTGGCAAACCCCACAGCATGCTCGGCACGAAACGTGTCATCGGCAGTCGCCACCAGTGGAAACCCGCGATCCAAGCGCACCACGGCGCCAAGCTGCATCTGCTCGGGCTCCTCGGCATGTGCGCAGAAATCATCAAAGGCAGCCTGCTGGGCTTCATCGACCGGCAGGTCATCAAACGCCGGAACATCCTGCAGCGCGTCGAGCCCCGGCACGCTTGCCAGCAGCTCCTCAGCAGGTGCGGGAGCCTCGGTCGCGAGCTTCCGACGACGATCGCGCTTAGCCCGCGCCCCCGTCGTCTTTTTCTTCGCCTTAGCCTTAGCCTTAGCCACAAACGCCTCCCAGCACCAAAAATCACAACTGAGCAGGTATTTTACCCACAAAAAGGAGCTGGTCGAGCAAACGCTCGACCAGCTCACATACTTTCCCTTAGCCCTTTTCATCCGCGCGGGAGAAAAGCCAGCAAGGATACCGCAGGGCCCGCCCCGGAAGCCCTTTCTCCCGAACGATCCCGCAGCGCGAAGCGCGAGGACCAGTGAGGGAGAAAGGGCGTGGGGCGGGCCCGGACGAGAGCGTTACTCCTTCTCCACAGCGCGCATGATCGCCTTGTAGATCTCCATCAGCGGGATGATCAGGAAGGCCAGGCCCAGGGCAGCGACAACGCCCTTGAGCTCAAGCGTCACGGGGCCAAAGAACATCTCGGCAAGCGTCGGCTGCACGGTCACGATCACCGTCAGCACCAGTGCCAGCGCGGCGGAAGCCCACAGCCACTTGTTCTGCTTCTTCATGGTGAACAGCGACGCACGACGGCTGCGCATATTGAAGCAGTGGAAAATTTCGACCATGTTGAGCGTGATGAACGCCATCATCACGCCTTCCTCGTCGGCATTGCCGGCGATCATATCGGCGATGTGGATGTAGCCCATGTCAAAGTACACGCCCACAAAGAAGCTCGCCAGCACCAGCGCGGTGATGATTAGGCCCTGGACCACACAGTCCAGACCCATATGTCCGGCAAAGACACCGTCCTTGGCGTTGCGCGGCTTGCGCTTCATGATGTCGCCCTCGGCATCCTCCATGCCCAGCGCGAGCGCGGGGAAGCAGTCGGTAACCAGGTTCACCCACAGCAGCTGCACCGGCTGGAAGATGGTAAAGCCGATGAGCGTGGCGATGAACACCGAGAACACCTCGGCAAGGTTGGCCGAAAGCAGGAACTGGATGACCTTGCGGATGTTGTCGTAGATGCGGCGGCCCTCTTCGCAGGCACCGATGATGGTGGCGAAGTTATCGTCGGCGAGCACCATGTCGGCAACGTTCTTGGTGACGTCGGTACCGGTGATGCCCATGCCAACGCCAATGTCGGCGCGCTTGATGGACGGGGCGTCGTTGACGCCGTCGCCCGTCATGGCCACGATCTGGTCGCGCGACTTCCAGGCCTCGACGATACGGGTCTTGTGCTCGGGCTGGACGCGGGCGTAAACGCCGTAGTCCTCGATGTGCGCGTCGAGCTCCTCGTCGCTCATACGATCGAGGTCGGCACCGGTGATGGCATGGCTGCGATCGGTGACGATGCCCAGCTGCTTGGCGATGGCCACGGCGGTGTCGATGTGGTCGCCCGTGATCATGACGGTGCGGATACCGGCATCGTGCGCCTCGCGGATGGCGTCGGCGACCTCGGGGCGGACAGGGTCAATCATGCCGGACAGGCCGCAGAAGACCAGGTCGTGCTCGAGCGCAGCGGGGCTGCAGTCGCTCGGGACCTCGGTGTAGGTGCGGCTTGCCAGCGCCAGCACGCGCAGAGCCTCGTCGGCCATGGCCTTGTTGGCGGCCACGAGCTCGGCGCGACGCTCCTCGGTCAGCGGGACGACCTTTTCGCCCTCGTAGATATGGGTGCACAGGCCGATCACCACGTCGGGCGCGCCCTTGGTGTACTGCTCGTACTCGCCATCCAGGGTCTCGACGATCACGGACATCATCTTGCGGCCCGAGTCGAACGGGGCCTCGCCCACGCGCGGATGCTCGGCAGTCAGGCCGGTGAGGCCAGCCTTGCCGGCGTCGTTGACGAGCGCGCACTCGGTCGGCTCGCCCACGGCCTCGCCCAGCTCCTCGTCCCACTGGGCATCGGAGCAAAGGGCCATACCGGCCAGGAACTTCTCCTTAGGCGCAGCGAGCTCGTGCTTGACGACGGTCATCTTGTTTTGGGTAAGGGTACCGGTCTTGTCGGAGCAGATGGTCTGCGTGCAGCCGAGAGTCTCGACGGCAGAGAGCTTGCGGATGATTGCCTGGCGCTTAGCCATCTTGGTCACGCCAAGCGATAGCACGATGGTCACGACGGCGACCAGGCCCTCGGGGATGGCAGCGACGGCGAGCGAGACGGCGACCATAAAGGTATCGAGCAGGGCGGTCGGGTCGGTAAGAACGTTGCCCACGCCGTGGCGGATGATATCAACGCCAAAGATGACGACGCAGATGACGATAACCATAATGGTAAGGATGCGGCTGAGCTCGGCGAGCTTCACCTGCAACGGCGTGAGCTCTTCCTTGGCCTCGGCCAGGGCGCCGGCGATCTTGCCCATCTCGGTGTTCATGCCGGTGCCGACCACGACGGCGCGACCACGGCCGTACACGACGGTGGAGCCCATATAGCACATGTTCTTACGGTCGCCGAGCGGCACGTCATCGGTGCCCGCAGCGAGCTCGATCACGTTGGCGTGCTTCTCTACGGGCACGGACTCGCCGGTGAGCGCGGCCTCTTCGATCTTCATCGTGGCGCTCTCGAGCACGCGGCAGTCGGCCGGGACGGAGTCGCCCGCCTCGAGCATGATCACGTCGCCGGGCACGAGCTCGGCGCTCGGCAGGTGCACGAGCTTGCCGTCGCGCAGCACCTTGGACTGCGCCGCACTCATCTCCTGCAGGGCCTCGAGGGCCTCCTCGCTCTTGGCTTCCTGGACCACGCCCAGCACCGAGTTGACGATAACGACGAACATGATGATGGCAACATCGGCAAAGTCGGGCTCGCCCTTGACCATGCCCGTGAGCGCACTGATGACGGCGGCAACGATCAGCATGATGACCATGGGGTCGGCCATCTGCTCAAAGAAACGCTTCCACAGCGGCGTCTTCTCGGCTTCCTCGAGCTTGTTAGGGCCTGTCTTGGCGAGGCGCGAAGACGCCTCGTCGTTGCTCAGGCCGAGGTTCTCATCGACACCTTGGTCGCTGAGCACCTCCGCCGCGGCGGACAGGTATTCCTTTTGCATATAGAGTCCCCTCCTGGGATTCGGGCCACTCAGCAGATTGATGCCCGATCATAATTCCCAGGAGAAGGGCAAGGGCTCATCAAGGCTGCCGTGCTGAGCGGCAGTTGATAGTGGAGCTATAGTACCCCAAAGCAACGCGTCTAGCCAAAACAATCCATTTGGAAATATGGTCCATAAGCAACGGTGCAGGCCGTGTGATGCTCAACATTGATAAAACGTTTTTTCTTCGGCGCATCATCAAACTGAAATATCGCCCAGATAGCAGCGGTTAGAACGGTTGGTAAAGTTTTTGCATATACCGTTTTTCCGCAAAAAATGAACTTCTAATTCGGCATACGGTCGATTTTTTGGGGTATTCGGTCGCCATTTCGTTATAATCAACTCAGTTTTATTTCTTATGGTTTATCTATCAGCGCAAGACGATGTCAGATGGAGGTCTGAATGTACAAGCGCACTAAGATTGTATGCACCATGGGTCCCGCCTGCGATAGCGACGAGACCATCCGCGAGATGATCAAGGCGGGCATGAACGTCGCCCGTTTTAACTTCTCGCACGGCTCCTACGACGAGCACCACGGTCGCATCGAGCGCGTCCGTCGTATTTCCAAGGAGCTCGGTATGCCCGTCGGCATCCTGCTCGACACCAAGGGCCCCGAGGTCCGCACCGGCCTTCTGGTCGATGGCAAGAAGGTTGCCGTCAAGACCGGCGACAAGATCGTCGTCACCGCTCAGCCCACGACCGAGGATTTCCACGGCACCGCTGAGCACATCTCCCTCGACTACCTGGCTCTGCCCTCCGAGGTCGAGAAGGGCTCCCTCATCCTGATCGATGACGGCCTGGTTGCCCTCGAGGTCGAGTCCGTCGACGGCCAGGACATGACCTGCGTCGTCAAGAACGACGGCCTGATCGGCGAGCGCAAGGGCGTCAACATGCCCAACGTCAACATCTCGCTGCCCGCTATCACCGAGCGCGATCGTCAGGACATCCTCTTTGGCCTGACCGAGAACATCGACTACATCGCCGCTTCCTTCATCCGTGACGGCGAGTCCGTCCGCGGCATCCGCGAGCTTTGCCGCGAGAACGGTGGCGAGCACGTGACGATCTTCCCGAAGATCGAGTGCGCCCTGGGCGTCGAGAACTTCGACGAGATCCTCGAGGCTTCCGACGGCATCATGGTTGCCCGTGGCGACCTGGGCATCGAGATCAAGCCCGAGCTCGTTCCCCACATCCAGAAGGAGATCATCGCCAAGTGCAACGCGGCCTACAAGCCCGTTATCACCGCTACGCAGATGCTCGACTCCATGCAGCAGAACCCGCGCCCGACGCGCGCCGAGGTTGCCGACGTTGCTAACGCCATCTACGACGGCACCGACGCCGTTATGCTCTCTGGCGAGTCCGCTGCCGGTAAGTACCCGGTCGAGGCCGTTAAGATGCAGGCCAGCATTGCTCTCGAGACCGAAAAGTACCTCCCGGCTCACGCTCCGCTCGAGGTTCCGGCCGATGCCCACGGCACCCGTGTTGTCAACAACGTTGTGGGTATGTCCGCTGTGAACATGGCTACCACCGTTGGCGCCAAGTGCATCACCGTGCCGACGACCACCGGCCGCACCGCTCGCCTGATCTCGCACTTCCGTCCCAACATGCCGATCTGCGCGTTCTCCCGCCACGAGTGGGCCGTCCAGCAGATGATCATGTACTGGGGCGTTATCCCGCACCAGGCCGAGATTACCCAGGGCACCGTCAACGGCACGATCGTCAAGGCGATCGAGACCGCTAAGGAGCTCGGCTACGTCGAGGCCGGAGACCTGACCGTCGCTACCGCTGGCGATCCCCGCATGAGCGTCCAGCTCGAGGACAAGGTCTCCTCGACCAACGTCGCTTACGTCGCTCAGGTGCGCTAAGTCGTACTTGCAAGCACACTTGCATTGCAAAGGGCCCGGAAGGCAAAGCCTTCCGGGCCCTTTTTCTATGCCAATGCCGGCGCACAGCAAAACACGCACTCATTTCTTTACCAAAAGTGCGAAATCCACCCTTCGAGGCCCAATGAATAAAGTCCCAAGCGCTAAAAGTGTTCGCCCGGTGGCAAACCCACACCTTAACCGACGCTGATAAATCGTTTTAGCAAGAGCCAGATCGACCTGGTTTTCGGAAGTGCGGGGAAAAATTGCTTACCTCCGAGTACAAGCCCTTTTATTTCAACAAAATCCCTGATAAAGTTGGCTCAAATACCGCTTGTGGTTTGCCTGTTTGTCTTTTTCCCCGCACTTCCGAAACCGATAGCTTTTCTAGCCCAAACTACGCTCAAACGATCGGATCGCCATGTCATTTCTTGCCTGCGGACCCACGGCTTTTCAGTACTATCGCATCCCGCCCCAGATACTGGGACTCTATCCGGCAATCCTGCCGCCCGACCATGACCATCGCTTGGTACACTACTCAAAACAACCAGTATTTAAAGACTTGCTCGGCACACCAGTTTGGAGATTCGTGGGCGAAAGAAAACAGCGCGCGAACGGAAAGCTATTTCATAGCCGTCTGCTAACCCAAGAGCCGCCTCCTGGGTCGTTTAGGCAGACTGAGCATGGGTTTGATGTCACTTCACCGGAGTTCACGCTGCTCAGCCTTGCCACGCAGGTCTCACGCAGCCAGTTACTCATGGCTTGCTACGAGATGTGCGGCTCCTTTGCAGTGTTTAAGCCCTGCGAGCGAACGCAACAACAACTCGATGAAGCTATTTCGCTTAAGCTCATTCCGCCCAGCTGCGGCTGGGAGCGAGCTAACGACACCAAGGGCAATGACACCAACTTGTGGAAGCGCACGCCGCTTCTTACCGCAGCGGATATCGCCGCGTTCGCCAAGCAGGCCGCAGGCCTGCGCGGCGTTAAGCAGCTCCGCTGGGCCGCCGAACGCATGACAGGACAGACCGCCTCGCCCTTTGAAGTCCAGACGTCAATTCTCATCTCGCTCCCCCGCGATGAGGGCGGTCTGGGCATCGACATCACCAATAACGCGCGCATCCCGCTCAGCGAAGCCGCGCGTTCGCTGTATGACAAAACCTGCTGCTACGCCGATATCCTCATCGAAAGCGCCACCGACAGCATGGGCGTCATCCTTGAATGCCAAGGCCGCTCCGCCCACGACAGCGAAGCCGCGAGCCTCTCCGATGCCGAGCGCGCCACCGCACTCACAAGCATGGGCTACGACGTCATCCAAATTACCTATGACCAGATCAAGGAGAAGAAGAGCTTCAACCACATAGCTGAGCTCATCCATAAAAAGGCTGGGCTTCCCTACACCCCAAAGACTAAACAGGAGCGCACTGCCGAAGATGCCCTGAGGCAAGAGCTACTTGTCGATTGGGTTGAGCTATTCACTGCCGGGCCGGCCAGCTAGCAGCTAGCAATCAGGGGCAGCGCAGACACATCGGGCGATTCGACACGGGCGGCAAAACCCGCCTCGGTTAGCTCGACGACCTCGGTAAACGTTGCATCGAAAAACTCCTCGGTTAGCAAGCGATACGGCGGATGATCGGGCTCGCCGGGGTTTTCGCGTACAATCTCGTGCATAACGCCGATGGTCTTGAGCACATACTCCTTATGGATGGGATACTGACCAAAACGCGTCGCCGCAGTATAGAGGCGATCGGTCGCGCGCGGAATCGAAACAATGCTGAGCGTCTTGCCAAACCAGTCAAAGTCGCCTTGCTTTTTAATGCGGAATTCCTCGCACGGCTTGCCGCCGTGCGCCTCCAGGTACTGGTTCACGCGGGTATTCCACACAGTATCGGCCACAAGGTGAGACCAAACGCCCAGCGTCAGATCGAGCAGCGACTGCGCCACGTCATCGGGCGCGAGCGAAAACTCACAGGCGCCGGGACCGGCAACCGGCTCGGCGTCCTTGTAACGTTGGGGATAATGCACCCGATTGAGTCGCTCGCGTTCCTCGACAATCGAGGTGGCCTCAGCAGGTTCGCCCGCGGGTGCGCCTTTAAGCAGCGGCGCCACATAGGTATCCCAGAACTCATGCTCACGAGGCTTAGGGATAGGCTCGGGCTTTGCAAAGTGCGTAATGCGATACGGAATGGGATCAGCGATGCCAGGGACCATATAGCCCACGAAGATATCCGGAACCACGCAGCCAAACAAAAAGGCATTGCGGTCGCGCACGCTATTGGCAAGCGCACCGCTGCGCTCCAGCAAACACTCCGTCTGAGCGATATGAATGTTCCAGCTTGGCATAGCCACCCCCATAAAAACCTGGATAACTATACCATCACGGCAAAGCCGCGCGGGCGGCTACGCACGCTCTACGCAGCAACTATTCCGCAGCGCCGCTCTCGGTTCCATACGACGACACCGGCGCCTCGACCACATGGTGATATCGATCGATATAGATGGCGCGGGCACCCAGGCGCCGCACCAAATCCTGATGGTGTGTGCTCATCAAGACCGTCTTGCCGGCAGCAACATAGGCCAGTAGAAAGTTGACCACGATGTCGCACGAGTCCTCGTCAAGTCCGTTGGTGGGCTCGTCGAGCACCAGGATATCCGGGTTCATCGACACCACCGCAGCCAGCGCAACGCGCTTCTTTTGCCCGCCCGAGAGCTGATAGGGAGAGACGTCGGCAAGATCGGCAACCTGGAACAGCTCCATGGCATCGCGGACGCGGCGCTCGAGCTCGTCTGCCGGCAGCCCCATTTGAGCCGGGCCAAACGCGACTTCCTCGCCGACCGTGGCACAAAAGAGCTGCGCATCGGCGTTTTGGAACACAAAGCCCACGCGCTGATGGAACCGCTGGGCCGTCGCGGAATCCTTGAGATATGCCGCATCGACCGCATGCCCGTCGAACAGGTACGCACCCGCGTCCGCAAGCTCAAGGCCGTTGATAAGACGCATAATCGTCGTCTTGCCGCAGCCGTTGGGACCGAGCAGAGCAACGAGCTCCCCACGGTTCACCTGCAATGAAACACCGTCAACCACCGTATGACCCGCATAGGAAAACACCACGTCGCGAAACTCGATGAGCGGCGTGACCTCGGCGCCGGCAGCACCGCTCGCACCCATCGCGTTATTCGTATCGTTTGCCAAAACGTCGCCCTTCCCTATTTGCATCCCCAGCCGAAACCAGCAGTGCCTACAGCACGGCGCACAACACTGCCAGCAGCGCCACGCCGGCCGCATAGACCGCATCGCGCCAGCCAAACCCGGCGCGCGCGGGAGCCGGATACGCACCGGCAAAGCCACGGCAGAGCATGGCCTCGTCCATCGCGCGGCTGCATTCCATCGCCTTGATAAAGGTCATGCCCATGATACCCGCGATCGAATCGGTACGCGAAAATCCCTCAGGCGCACGGCCAACGCTGCGCAGCATGACCGATTCGCACAGACTGTGCGCCGTGCGACCCAGTACCTCGATGTGCTTGAGCGCCATATCAAACGTAAAGATAACTTCGTCGGGCAGGTGCAGCATTTTGAGCGCCGCCGACATGCGGCTCCAGGTGAGCGTCCACGAAACACCCAGCACCAGCGACACATTAATAAACGTCTTGAGCGCGATCTTGAGCATGGCGCCCGTGGCAGACGCGCTCAGCAACAGGGCAGGCAGCGCCAGAACCACCGCAAGCCCCGTGGCGCCAAGCGCCGGTACAAAAGTCGCGCGCAACCCGCGCGCGGGGCGCACCGCGACCAACACCAACGCGATTGCCGCCATCAACATCAGGTACAGCGGGCTTTGCGTCAGACACACGCACAGGACGCAAACGAACATCCCCACCAGACGCACCGGAGCCGAAACGCAAGAAAGGGCGCGGTCGACCATCGACCCGCCCTCGTGCGCACCTCCACCCAGGCGAACCCGCTCAAGCAGGCTCGCCAGGTGCAGGACATTCTTTTGCATCACACGATGCCGAAACCCCGCGGGCTCGTATCGCTCCTCGGCCGCAAGCCAGCTAGGCAGCTCGGCTATTGCCATGAGCACCGCTTTCCTTGACCGTCAGCGAAATCAGGCGGAATGCGATGGTGAGCACCGCCACGCCAATCACACCGGAAAGGATATACATGGCAGCCTGGCCGGCAAAGCCAAGGCCCTGTTCCTCGGAATAGGCCTGCAGGTAATCACCCGTGGGCAGCGCGTCGGCAAAGGTCGGGGTATCGAGGCCGACCGAAGCCTGCAGGCTGTCGTCGCCAGCCTCCTGAACGGCAGTCGCGGCGCCCTCGGCGTCCCACTCGCCCCAGGCGTCTCCGGTGGCCAGCAGGCCCAGCGGCGTGGCCACCACGAGCACGGCGACCAGAATGAGCGTGGGAATCAGGGAAGTCTTCTTGGCGGTACCATCGGCGGCAAGCTGGCCATCGACGGCCTCGGGCCCGACGATAATGCTCGGCGCCGTCTTCTTAATGAAACCGTAGATCGCAGCCGTCGCCACGCCCTCGACCACGCCGGCAACCAGCATATGCGGGATCAACATGGCCGGAATAGCCACGGACAGCGGGAAGGGGCAGTACAGCGGCGCGCCCGAAGCATTGGTAAAGAGCATCGGCTGAATACCGAACTCGACCGCCGCGCACAGGGCCGCCAGGCACAGGCCAACCCAGCCGCTTACGATGGCAGAAACCGAGGTGCCCCAGCTCTTGTCGTGCAGACGGCTGTTGAGCGCACGGAACACGATAGCAGCGACAAACGGCAGCACAAAGGCCATGTTAAAGCAGTTGGCGCCAAACGACAGAACGCCGCCGTCGCCAAACAGCAGCGCCTGCAGCGCCAGCGCGACCGAGACAGCGATAGCCGCGGACTCGGGGCCCAGCAGCAGCGCGATGAGCGCGCCGCCAACGGCGTGACCAGTGGTGCCGCCGGGCAGCGGCACGTTGAACATCATGAGCAAAAAGGAGAACGCGGCGCAGATGCCCAGGAACGCCATGTGCTCGCGATCGAGCGTGGCGCGTACCTTCTTAATACAGTGAACCCAAACGGGCACCATCGCCACTGCCATGACGGCATCGGTCTGTGGGGACAGATAATTATCTGGAATGTGCATATACGCCTCCCGGTTGTTGGCGCACAGAATTGCAACGCCGCCTGAATTACCTTGCCAGTGTTACGTATTGTCAGATTCGTAACACTCCGCGGGCTATCATAGCAAAACGACGCACTGCCGACAAAGCAGCACGCCGTTATGTAATGCGCGTGTCATATATGCAGGCTCAGCAGCGCCTTATATCGAGCATAGCAGTCACGTAGGACTCGGCGGCAGCCACCGCTGGCCTATACCCGGCGCAAGCCCTAGCCGCGGACCTCGCCGTTTACGCCCTTGCACACCTTGGTGACGATCTTCTGGTGCGCCTTCTCGACCTCTTCGCTGGTGAGCGTGTGGTCGTCGGAGCGATATGTAAGCGCAAAGGCCATGGACTTCTTGCCCGCTCCGATGCGGATGGGATCGCGGTAGACGTCGAACAGGCGCACGCCCTCGAGCAGCTTGCCACCGGCGCTGGTAATGCGGCGCTCAAGATCCTCGCAGGTCACGGAGTTATCGACCACGATAGCCAGGTCGTGCTCGACAGCCGGATACTGCGAGAACTCGCGGTAGTTCTCCTGGTTGCGAGCGCCCTTGATCAGCTTGTCCAGATCGAGCTCAAAGGCAACGACGACCTCATCGATGCCCATGGCTTCGCGCGCCTCGGGGTGGATCTCGCCAACCCAGCCCAACACGGTGCCGCCGGACAGAACCTCGGCCGCACGACCCGGCTGCAAGAAAGCGTAGCCCTCGCCCTCGACGGGACGGAAGCGAACCTTCTCGATGCGCAGCTGGGCGAGCAGCTCCTCGACAATGCCCTTGCCAAAGAAGAAGCGCAGCTTGCGGTACTTCATGGTCCAAGACTGCTCGCTCCACTGGCCCGAGAGCACGCCCGCCACGGACTTAGTCTCCTTGGGCAGGCTGGCGTTCTCGCGGCCATGGAACAGGCTGCCGACCTCGTACAGGTGCACGTTGGGCGTGCCGTGGGCCTCGTTATAGGCCACAGACTGCAGCAGGCCCGGCAGCAGCGAACGACGCATCTCGGTCTGCTCGGCTACCAGCGGGTTCATGAGCACCACGGGGCAGCCGCGGCCCTCGGTGGACATGCCAATCTTCTCCAAGTCGCCCGGGGCGGCAAAGCCAAAGGTCGTGGTCTCGTTGAGGCCGCAGGCGCGCAGGATCTCGCCGACCTTGCGGGTGAGCTTCTGCTCGCGGGTCAAGCCGCCGATGTGGTTCTTGGCAGCTGGGATGGTCGCCGTCACACGGCCCATGCCCCACAGGCGCAGGACCTCCTCGATCAGGTCAATCTCGCGCGGCAGGTCGGGGCGGAAGCTCGGCGGAGTGACCATAAAGTCCTCGCCGTCGCGCTCGACGGTGCAGCCCAGGCGGGTGAGCGAGCGCTCGATAAAGTCAGGCTCGATGTCGGCGCCACAGATGGCGTGCACGCGGGCCAAGCGCAGCTTGATGCTGTCGATGGTCTTGGGCGCAGGGAACACGTCGACATAGCCGGGAGCAACCTCGCCGCCGGCGATCTCCTCGATCAGCGCGCAGGTAACGTTGGCGACATCCACGCAACCGGTCTCATCGACCTGACGCTCAAAGCGAATGGAGGCGTCGGAGATCAGCGACAGATCGCGGCTGGTGTGCGAGGTGCGACCGGCGTTGAAGCGGGCGCTCTCGACCATCACGTCGACGGTGTCGTCCTCGATCTCGGAATCCATGCCGCCCATAACGCCGGCCAGCGCCACGGGACGCTCGCCGTCGGTGATGAGGCCCATGCCGGCGTCGAGCGTGCGCTCCTCGCCGTCGAGGGTCGTAAACTTCTCGTCCTGTTGGGCGGCGCGAACCACCACGCGACGCCTGCCCTCGCGCTCGGCAAAGGTGTCCAGGTCAAAGGCGTGCAGCGGCTGACCGGTGAGCATCATCACGTAGTTGGTGATGTCGACGATGTTGTTGTGCGGGCGCACGCCCAGGGCGTTGAGGCGCTTGACCATCCAGTCGGGCGAGGGGCCGACCTTCACGTTGCGCACGATGCGGGCGACATAGCGATCGCACAGGCCCTCGTCGGCAATCTCGACCGAAAGCTCGTCGTCGGTCGCGCGGCCGGTCTCGGCCTTGATGGCGGGCAGCTCAACGTGGAAATCGCGGTCGAAAATGGCGCCGGTCTCGCGGGCCATGCCGATCATGGACAGGCAGTCGGGACGGTTGGGCGTGATCTCGCAGTCGAGCACGGTGTCGCTCGAGCCCACGTACTCGGCAAACGGCATGCCGCAGGGCGTATCCTCGGGCAGGATCATGATGCCGGAGTGGTCGCCGCCCAGGCCGAGCTCGCGCGCGGAGCAGTTCATGCCCATGGACACGACGCCGCGAAGCTTGCTCTTCTTGATCTTGACGTCGCCGGGAAGCACGGCGCCGATCATGGCCGTGACGATGTGGTCGCCGGCCTCGAAGTTCTGCGCGCCGCAGACGATCTGCAGCGGGGCGGGGTTGCCGTCGGCGTCGAGGTTCTTGTCGCCCACGTCGACCGAGCACACATACATGTGGTCGCTATCGGGGTGCGGGGTCTTGGTGAGCACCTTGGCAGTCACCACGTGGTCGAAGGACTCGCCCACGGTGTCGATTGCCTCGACCTCGGTGCCGGTACGGATATATTCGTCCGAAAGGGTCTTGGGATCCTCCGGAATATCGATCATGGTCTTGAGCCAGTCGTAAGAAACGCGCATCTAACTGGTCTCCTTTCATAAATGCGGCTTTGAGCCGGAAACTGCAACTAAGAAGAAAGCGTTCTAGAACTGGTTCAAGAACCTCATGTCACCAGTCATCAACGTGCGCAGGTCGGGCAGGTCGTAGCGCAGTGCCGCGACGCGCTCGGCGCCAATGCCAAAGGCGAAGCCGGTGTACTTCTCGGGGTCGATGTCGCAGTTAATCAGGACGTTGGGGTCGACCATGCCGCAGCCCAGGATCTCAATCCAGCCGCTGTGCTTGCAGAAGTTGCAGCCCTTGCCGCCGCACACATGGCAGCTCACGTCCACCTCGCAGGAAGGCTCGGTGAAGGGGAAGAAGTGCGGGCGATAGCGCGTCTTGCGGTCCTCGCCAAACATGCACTTAACAAAGTAGTCGAGCGTGCCCTTAAGATCGCCAAAGGTGATGCCCTCGTCGACGACCAGGCCCTCGATCTGGTTGAACTGCGGCAGGTGGCAGGCGTCGGCCGTGTCGGGACGATAGACGGTGCCCGGGCAGATCATGTAGATGGGCGGCCTCTGCGACTCCATGGTGTGGATCTGCACGCCCGAAGTCTGGGTGCGCAGCAGTACGTCGGACTCGCCGTGGGCGTGAGCCTCGGGGTGCGCGACGCTGCCGGGGTTGTTGTCGACCACGTAGAAGGTATCGCGAGCCGAGCGGCTCGGATGATCCATGGGGGCATTGAGCGCGGTGAAGTTGTAGTAGGAGGTGTCGACCATGGGGCCGGACTCGACGGTATAGCCGATACCGCAGAAGATGTCCTCGGCCTCCTCGATGATCTGCTTGATCAGGTGCTGGTGACCGATCTGCGGTCGGATGCCCGGCAGCGTGATGTCGACGGCCTCGTGCTCGAGTGCGTGCTTGAGGGCGGCGGCCTTCATCTCGGTGGTGCGCTCGTCGAGCATGCCCTCGATCAGCTGGCGCATCTCGTTGGCGCGCTTGCCCATCATGGGACGATCCTCGGGGGCGAGCTTGCCCATCATGCGCATCAGGCCGGTGATGCGGCCCTTGCGGCCGAGCAGCTCAACGCGCGCGGCCTCGAGCTTTGCGGCGTCGTCGGCGCCTGCGACGAGCTCCTTGGCCTCTTCCTCGAGTTTGACCAGATCATCAATCAGGCTCATGTCTTCCCTTTCGTCTCTCGCGCTCCCCGCTTGCCGAGGCGGCTGCCGCCGTCTGACATTGCGAAAACGCGGCCCGGTTCGGTAACAAAAAAACCGTCCTCGGGCATGTGCATTGCCCAAGGACGGTTGAATTCCGCGGTACCACCTTGTTTGACCCGACGGATGTCTGGCCCGCCGCGCCCACTCTTTGCCCCTTGTCGCGAGGCTCACGGCTTCCCTACTGGGGACATCGCCGCCGCTGGCCGCGCGCCCGTTGAGGTCGCTGCTCGGGAGTGAACGCTTGGCCCTTGTCACCGCAGGAAGGCTTGCAGCCCATGACCTTCCCTCTCTTGCCGGCGACGCGGCGGGCAAAACCCTCTCCGTCAACGCATTGGGCTATAGGATAGCACATTCTGCGTGTGCATCGCCGCGTTCCGTTTTGTTCGTGCTGGGTACAAGGCAGGTAGCTGTGCAAACTGGCCGCGCCGCCGCGTGCGACGGGCGACCTGCGAGATCAAGGATATGGTATGGGAAAGAAGCACGATAAGAAGGCCGAGCCCGCAGCGGGCAAGACGCCCAAAGGCATGAAGGTCGATAAGGCCGTCAAAAAATTCCGCAAGCTCGAGGGCAAGCTGTGGACCCGCGAGTACCTGCTCAAGATTGCCGAGTTTGACGGCGCGACCATTGCCCCCGCCAACGGCGCCGCAGCGCGCGCCGACGCCATGGGCACCCTTGCCGGCGAGCATCATAAGCTCCTGACCAGCGAAAAGTCTGTCGAACTTGTGCGCTCGCTGGCACGCGAAACCGTCGCCGGCGGCAAGATCGACGACCCGCAGCTGCTCGACGAGATCCGCGTACTCGGCCGCGACCAGCGCGAAGCGAGCGTCATTCCCACCGAGGAGGCCGAGGCCTGGACCAGGCTCACCTGCGAGGCCGACGCCGTGTGGCACAAGGCCAAGACGGCCAATGACTGGGCGAGCTTTGAGCCCTATGTGGATAGAATCGTCGGCCAGCTTAAGCATCAGGCCGAGCTCATGGACCCCAAGCGCGACCCATACGATGTTTGGCTTGACCAGTACGAGCGCGGCCTTTCCGCCAAGAGCTTCGATGCGTTTTGCGATGAGGTCAAGGCTACGGTCGTGCCGCTCGTGCACGCCATCGGCGAGCGCGGCCAGCAGCCCGCTGCCGACTTTTTGCACGCCCGCGTGCCCGAGGCTGCCCAGCGTGCCATGAGCTTCGATCTTATGAAGCTCGTCGGCCTGGACCTGAACGACACCACGCTTGCCTTTACCGAACACCCGTTTAGCGAGGGCTTTGCCGTGGGTGACGCGCGCATCGCGACGCACATCTATGAGGACGACTGCATCTCCAACGTCTACAGCATCATCCACGAGGCCGGTCACACCATGTATGAGCTGGGCGTGAACCCCGCCTATGCGCGCACCTGCCTGGAGGGCGGCACCTCCATGGGCATCCACGAGAGCCAGAGCCGCTTCTTTGAGAACACCGTGGGTCGCAGCCGCGCCTTTATGGGACCGCTGCTCGAGGTGCTGCGCCGCCACGCGCCCGAGGTCTACGGCAACGTGGACGAGGACGCGCTCTACCGCGCCGTGAACATCGCGCAGCCGTCGTTGATCCGCACCGAGGCGGACGAGCTCACCTATCCGCTGCACGTTATGGTGCGCTACCAGATCGAGCACATGCTGTTTGCCGGCGAGGCCACGGCCAAGGACATCCCCGCGCTTTGGAATCGCTTTATGAACGAGTACCTGGGCATTCCCGTTCCCGACGACACGCACGGCTGCCTGCAGGATACGCACTGGAGCGGCGGCTCGTTTGGCTACTTCCCCACCTATGCGCTGGGTAGCGCCTACGACGCCATGTTTGTGCCGGCCATGTGCCGCGACGGCGTCGACCTTACCGATGCCTGCGCGAGCGGCGATCTGGCGCCCGTCCGCGCCTGGCTGGGCGAGCACATTTGGCAGTGGGGCCGCGCCAAAGACGCGCCGGAGCTCATCAAGGGCGCCTGCGGCATGGACTTTGACGCCCGCTACTACTGCAGCTACCTGCAGGACAAGTTCACCACGCTGTACGAGCTGTAAAGCTTAGGCAACACGTCAACGCAAAGGAGGCGCCGCGGGATCTATCCCGCGGCGCCCCCTTTTTCACCTAGTCATTGGGGCCGTTTGCAGCGTCGAGCAGTTACGCGGTTTGGTAAAATCGCGTAACTAAAGGGCTTCCAGAGCACTTGCGATGCGCTTCATGGCGGCGTCGGCGGCGGCTTGGTCGGGGGCTTCGGCCAGCACGCGGATCACTGACTCGGTTCCGCTCTTGCGCACGAGCACGCGGCCCTCACCCGCCAGCGCGGCCTCGGCCTCGGCGATCGCATTCTGCACGCCCATGTTCTCGAGCGCGGCATCTTTGTCGGCCACGCGCACGGCGACCTGAGCCTGCGGCAGCAGCTTGCACGGAGCCGTGAGCTGCGAGAGTGTCTCGCGCTCAGCGCGAATCACTTCCATCACGCGCAGCGAGGTCATAATGCCGTCGCCCGTGCGCTCGATATCGCCAAAGATCGTGTGGCCCGTCTGCTCGCCGCCCAGGCTGTAGCCGCCCTCGCGCATCTTGGCATACACATGACGGTCGCCCACGCCGCTGGTCACGGCACTCAGACCGGCAAGCTCCAGCGACTTGACCAGGCCAAAGTTGCTGGCGATCGTCGGCACCACGGTACCGCCCGAGAGGCGCCCGTGCTTGTTCAGGTACACGCCGCACACGTACAGGATCTGGTCGCCGTCGACCACGCGACCGCGCTCGTCCACGGCCAGGCAGCGGTCGGCATCGCCGTCGTAGGCAAAGCCCACGTCCAGGCCCTGCTCCACCACGTGGCGCTGCAGGCGCTCCATATGCGTGGAGCCGCAGTCGACGTTGATGTTAAAGCCATCGGGCGCGGCGTTAATCACGCGTACGTCGGCACCCAGCGCGTCGAACACCGGCTTGGCCACCGAGGATGCCGAGCCGTTGGCACAGTCGAGACCGATCTTGACGCCCTGCAGCGAAAAGTTCGCACTTGCAATGAGCGAGGCAATATAGCGGTTGCGACCCTGCATGTAGTCCACCGTGGCACCGATGTGGTTGCCCGTGGCCAGCGGCACTTCGCTCTTGCCATCGATGTAATCCTCGATGAGCTCCAGCACGTCCTCGTCCATCTTATAGCCGTCGCTGTTGACGAGCTTAATGCCGTTATCGCAAAACGGGTTGTGGCTCGCACTGATCATGATGCCGCAATCGAAGCAGCCCTCCACGGTCTGATGCGCCACGCCCGGCGTCGGGATCACGTGCAGCATGTAGGCGTCCGCGCCGCTCGCGACCAAGCCGCTCACCAGCGCCGCCTCGAACATATAGCTCGAGCGACGCGTGTCCTTGCCCACGATCACGCGCGCCTTGGTCCCGCGGTTGGCGCCGTAATACCAGCCCACAAAGCGGCCGATCTTATAAGCGTGCTCTACCGTCAGTCCAACGTTGGCCTCGCCGCGAAAGCCGTCGGTGCCAAAGTACTTCATGCGCTCTCCTTACAAAATAGGGGCGAACAGATTGCCCGTCCGCCCCAAAATGGTACTCGATTATCTGCGCTACCAGAAAAACCCTACGCCGACGCGCTGTCGCGAGCCGCCTGGCATGTAGGAGTCTGACGCAGCGTAAGCGGCTTGTCCCCCGCCTCGGCCGACGTGGTCAGCGTATACGTGATCGTCGTCGTCTCGCCAGCATGCAGGTCAACGGTGCCCGAATAGAAGGGGATTCCATGCCACGTAGCGGCGCCAAGACCAAACTGGGTGCCCTCAACCGTAAGGTCACTGATGTTGCCGCCCGTCGGGGCAAACACTGAGACATTCAGGCGTTCGTCGTCACGCGCGGCATCGGATGCGCCCGCCGCAACGTAGTCGGGCAGCTTGCCAGCCTCCTCCTGCGTCATGATGTTCGTCAGGGTAACGGTGATGCGATAGGAGCACGTGCCGTCGCCGTTCTTCACGCCCTGGCCAATCTGCGTGTCGGCGTTCAGATACCAGTCGAGCTTGGAGAAGCTCAGGTTGTTAAAGTAAACGCCGGCAACGGGATCGGCACTCGGATCATCCGGATCGGGCAGCGAAGCGTCAATGCCCGTCTCCTTGATGGCATTCTGCTCGTCATCGTTTCTCATCCAAGCAATCAGACGGCCCTCTTCGGCACCGCGCTCGAATGCACCGACAAGCTTCGTAACGTCGACGTCACCGATGCCACCGAGAATCTTGTCGAAGGCGGCGCTGGCAACAGATGCAAAGATGCCGTCCGATTCTTCGACCGGATAGTTCCAATACACATCGTGCATGAGAACCTTCGCCGCGTTGGTACCGTCGACGACCGTACCATCGGGCAGCGAGACATTACCGACAAGGCCCAGCAGGTACTGCAAGAACACCGGATCGATGCCAACGACGCCATCAACGTCCTGCCCATACTGGGACTTCCACAGCGCGGCAACACGCTGCGAGTTGCGGGGCCAATCGGGCGAATACGCGTTGCCAGAGTTGTACAGGTTGCTGTGGTCACCAAACAGTGCCTCGTCCTCTTCGTCGACGCTCTCAACCGCCTCGTCTTTGCTGAGCGCAATACATGGAACAAAGTCACCGATCGACATCTGGCCATCGGTGACTGAGATCAAACCTTGCGAACCACCAAAACCGCCGCAAGCACGAATCTCGACGTTGTTCATGGCATACACAAGATAGTTGCGCGTCTGGCCGTTGGCGCCGAGCATCTGGGGCAGAACGGGGGCGACTCTCTCCGCCGCGTCGACCGCACCGTTCAGGGTGGCAAAGCCGTTCTTTGCCTTATCGACCAGCTCGGTCACCTGGGCGACATGCGTATCGCCAATACCCTGCACCTTTTTGTTGGCGCTCTTGAACGCCTTCGAGCTATCGGAGAGCGAATCGGCGACCGCCTGCAGCGCGGACACGTTGATTGTCCCGTCCTGGAACAGCTTGCCGGGCGTTGCCTGAGCGAGATTATCGGCCATGGGGACCAGCGCGCCGCTCGAAACATCGGACAGAGCGTCGACCATGGTGCGGGCGGCATTAATGTCGCCGCCGTACACCGGAATGAACGAGGCCATCGTCCACACCGGGCTCGAGGTCTCCTTCTTCATGCTGCTGCAGAGCTCGTCGATCTTTTTCGCATCGTCGGGCAGGGTCGAAAAATCGCCCGACGTGACCTTGTCCTTAAGGCCGCCGACGATCTCGACAGTTTCCTTTGCCTGGCTCTTCACGGTTTTTGCCGAGTTAAACAGCATGAAGCCACTCACGCCAAAAGCGACAAGAACCACCGCGACGATGGCAGCGACAACAGCCGCAACGCGGCGCTTCTTGCGCTCGCCCTTGCGATGGCGATGGCGAACCAGGCCGTTCGAGGTCGGGCTCGTCGAGGAATCACCGCCGTAGTTCAAGCCAAAATCGTAATAATCTTCTTTAGAGCCCGAGCCCTTAAACTCGGCACCGTCGTCATCGAGACGGGCAAACGTGCCGGTTTCGGAAGCGCCCGTATAGATAGTGCCTAGGTTACCCGTAAGCCCTGCGTCTCCAGCAGAAGAAGCACTATTGGCGGGATTGGCAGAGTTGATGGGGCCGGCGTTGTGGGCGCGATGAGCGTTGTTAGCGGGGTCAGCGGGGCCGGCGACATTTGCACCGCCCGTTGGCGCCGGACGAACCCCGGCCGACGAAGCCGCAGAGCCCGCCCCGCCCGAAAATGTCTGCCTGCCTACGCGACCAGCCTGTTTTGCCTTTTGAGACTGTTCGTACAGAGCGGTAAACATCGCCGTTTCGCCCGGAGACGTACGGTTGCCAGCACCGTTTTGGCTGGATCCACTCGGTACGCCAGCGTTTCCAGTCCCATTTGAACGCGGCGGAACTGCAGGGCGCTCGCCGTCGCCGTTCTTAAAGTGGTTACCAGCCATAGAGGAGTCCTCGCAATACTAAAAGTCAATAACGCTATTAGTTTATGACATATTTGGCATCGTCAGTTAAACTCCAGATGCAGGCACCAATTCGCGGAATTGTGGTGCAACACCGCGTCCGTCTAGGCAGCGGCGTGAGCTATACCGTCAGGAACATCATCACGATGATCATGGCAAAGCCGATAAGGTCGGTCGGCAAAAACACCGTGCCCAGCATAACAGCGCTGGTGATGGTCGCCGAAACCGGCTCCACAGTTCCGATGAGGCTCGCACGCACCGAGCCGATGTCCTTCACGCCCTGCATATACAGCATGTAGGCAAAAAACGAGCCAATGACCACAAACACCGCGAGCGCCTCGATACCGGCAGCATCGAGCGCCGGCATATGAGCCCACGGCTGCACGAAGACGCACGAGACCATGCCCGCTGCGAGCATGGCAGAGCCTGTAACGATGGGGCTGCCGTATTCGGGCAGAATCTTGGCGGGAATCACCGCCATGCAGGTGGCGCTGACCGCACACATAAGGCCCGCAACCAGGCCGAGCGGCGAGATGCTCAAGCTGGTGGGGTCACCGCCGGTAACGATTAAAAAGGTGCCGCCGAGGGCCAGACCAATGCCGATCGTCTCGCGTGCGCGCGGCATGCGGCGATCGACCACGCAGGCGTAACCCATGATGATGACCAGCTGCAGGCACTGAAGGACCGTCGCAGTTCCGGCGTTGGTCAGGCGCACGGCCGAAAGATAGCAGAACTGGTTGAACAGCAGGCCAAAGGCGGTAAAGAGCAACAGCTGCTTGCGGTCGGCCGGCGTCGTCCAAAGCTTGACCAGGCGCGCACGGTCGCGCGCGACCACCACGGCCATAAAGAGCAGGCCGGCGAGAATCTGGCGCACGCTCATGAGCCACAGCGTATCGACATGGTAGGTATCGAACAAAAAACTCGCGCTGGTACCCGAGAAACCCCAAAACGAACCGCCCACCAGCGTGGCTAAAACGCCCGTGATCATCTTGCGCGTCTGGGCGTCGTTGAGACGGTCGCGCCAGGCACGACGGGTGTTGCGGCTGAGCTCGTCGGTGCCATCCGGTACGACAAAATCGGACGCCGCCGTCATCGGCATCGAGGGCTTCTCGCACGCATGCCGTGCCGAGCGCTCTTGTTTCATTCCGCTCCCCCAGAATCGTTTGGCAACTAAAGCGCTCAAACTGTAGCACGAATATTGGTATGAAAAAGCAGACGATTCGGAACATCTACGGGCGTCCCAATTGCAGGGACGAAAGGCACCGAAGAGCTATGCCGATCGGTTGGAATCGTCTAGGGCGCCGGGATCGGCTTCCGCGCTTCCATCGATATGGTCACCGTCGGCATCGTCCTCGTCACCGGCGTCGCTCTGCTCCTCCTGCTCGCTACGACGCTTTTCGCGAATCTGCTCCACGGCAGCACGCAGGGCGGCCTCGTCCTCGGCGCGTGCCACCTCTTGTGTGGTTTTGACCATATGGCGAATCTCGAGCACCAGCAGCACGATCAGCGGCACCACGATAAGCGGGAAGAACAGCAGCGGGTTGGTGAGCAACGAGACCACCACGCCCAGGCCTGCCGACACAAAGACCGCGCGGCCCACCACATCGGCGGCGGGTACGGGCGCGGCATCCTCGACCGGATTGGCATCGCCCTTGGTGCGGTAGACCGGCGTGCCGTCGGCCGCATCCTCCACGGCAACGATGCGGTGCGTGTTGAGCGAACCCTCCAGCGCGTCATCGGACGAATGGAAGGTGATGATATCGCCCACCTGGTAGACCTGGCTGTTGTCGGTATCGACGACGATAAACGAATGCACGGGAATCGCCGGCTCCATCGAGCCGGTCAGCGTACGCATAAAGCCGTAGCCCATGATGGTGGGGATCTCGCCGGCGGGCGTGAACACCGTGCGCAGCAGCACCACAAAGGCGACCAGGATCACCACGGTCGCCAGCACGTTGATCACACGAAGCACGTGCTTCATCACTTGTCGTCGTCCTTTGCGGAAGTCTCGGGGTCGGCAGCGACCTCGACCTCGGTGGTATCCGCCGCAGAAGCGCCATCCTCGTCAGGCGCGGCGGCCACGCCCTCGCCAGCCTCGCCGCGCAGACGAGCCAGCAGATAGCGCGACAGGCTGTTGCCCTCGGCACGGCGCTCGGCACGGGCGCGATCGCGCTCGGCCTGCTCCAGCTCATGCGCCAACGAGTCCAAGCGCTGCTGCATCTCCGCGCGGACGGCCTCGAGCTCGTGCTCGTGCGTGGCCTTGGCGGCGGCGAGTTCCTGCTCAATGCGCTCCCCCGCCTCGAGCTCGGCCGCGGCGATACGCGCGTCGGCGTCGGCGCGAGTCTCCTCGGCGGCACGCGTGGCGGCATCGCGCTCGGCAGCGGCAGCGGCGACCTTTTCGTTGGCATCCACCGCAGCCTGCTCGACGGCAGAATCGGCGGCCGCACGGGCGGCATCGATCGCAGCATCGGCTGCCTGCTGAGCAGCGGAAACCTTCTCCTCGGCCGCGGCGACGGTATCGGCGAGCTTCTGCTCCGCCTCGGCCACGGCGGCATCGGCCGCCTCGGCCGCAGCACGGGCATCGCGCTCGGCCGTCAGCTGCACTTCCTCGATCTGCAGCTGGGCGGCATCCAGCTTGGCATGCAGCGCAGCCACTTCCTTGGCAGAGGCCTCACGCACGGCGGCGAGCTCGGCCGCAGCAGCGTCCTTGGCGGCCTGCAGCTCGGCAGCATCGGCCGCCGTCTTGGCAGCCAAGGCCGCAGCAGCGTCGCTCTTAACCTGCGCGACTTGAGCGGCAGCGGCCTGCTCGGCGGCAGCAACCTTGGCGTCCGCGTCGGCACGGGCGGCAACCACCTCGGCATCGGCCTCGGCACGCATCTGCGCCAGCTGCGCCGCCGCGGTCGAGCGTGCCTCTGCCGCAGCATCCTCGGCAGCCTTCTTGCCGGCCTCGACATCCTCCAGCGAGCCGCGCAGCTCCTCGGCATCGGCCTCGGCCATCTGAGCACGCTGTGTCAGCGCCAGCTCGCGCGCCTTGGCCTCGTCCAGCTCATCGGCCAGGTCGTCGCGCTCGTCGGTCAGCGCGTGTGCCTGCACCTTCCAGGACTTCAGCTGTCCCTGCAGCTCCTCAATCTGCTCGCGGGCCTCGGCCAGCGCCTGCTCGGCATCCAGCTGAGCCTGCGTGACCTCCTCCACAAACACGCGACGGACCTCGACATCGGGCAGGTCGGGGCTATCGACCTGCACCTCCTTAATCTCCTTAATAAACTTGGGCGCCACCGGCTCGGGATGCACGTTCTCGAGCTCCTGCAGGTTGCGCTCGTCGTCGGTCAGGCTCTTAAAGACGGTGTAGTTGTTGATGAGGTTGGTGTACATCTGCACCATGTACTCGTCATCAAACGCCAGCGCCTGCTGCTGCACGTCGATGTTGTAGCCCACCTTGTCGTAGCGCTCCATAAACTGCCACAGCTGGTAGCACTTGCGGTAGTTGGGGTCCTTCATGATGAGGTTGGTGCGCTGAATGGGGCTGCGGACCGCGCTGCAGCCGTTCATAATCTGGCAGAACGACGCGCCGCGCAGCGCCATGACCAGACGGCGCACGCGGTCGATGCGCATAAAGACGTCCATGTTGTCGGCGTCGTTCTCGGCAAAGCTCTGGCGATTCTTGACCGTCATCTCGACGTTGTACTCGATCTCCTCGTACGCATCGTCGATCTTGCTGTGCATCTTAAAGCGGTTGCGGATCTCGTTGCCCGTCGACCAAAAGATCACGTCGGTGCGCTTGTCTACAAACGTCAGCAGGCGCTGAATCAGGTGGTAGATAAAGCGGTTCTCGTACAGGTCGTACGTCTCGACGGTACTGACGTTGAGGATGCGCGTGGGGTGGACGCCGCCATCGTCGCTCGGCGCCAGGAACTGCGTGTTCTGGCTCAGGTGACGGACGCTGTCGGCACTGATCTTTTTGGCGAGCGAGACCGGCACCACCTCTTCCTCGGTGGTGATAAAGCGGCGCGGATTTTCGATGATGGTGTTGATGGCGTCGAGCGAGTCCTCGATCATGCTGATCCACTCCTCATCCACCACCTTGACGAGTTCCTCGCGCTGCTGCTCGATCGTGGTGCCCGAGGCCTGCGCCATCTCAAACAGATAGCGGAAGTAGCGGCTGTCCTCCTGGATGGGCTCCATCTGCTCGGAGAAGCTGGTATAGAGGTCCTGAATGGTCTCGGACATGGGTTACTCCATAGGTTGGATCGATCGGTAAGGGGCGTGACGACGTCACACTGGGCAAACGCTACTGATTGTCTTGTCCCACGCCCCGCGCTTACGGCATTAGTAGAAGTTCTGGATCCGCTGCAGATACATGACGGAATCGGGCAGGCCGCCCTCGCCAAAGGTCTTCTCGATGTACTCGATCAGGCCCTTCATCTCGTCGCGCACAAAGCTCACGTTCATGGACTCAAACTTCTTGAGCACCTTGCGGGCGATGATGTAGTCCATGCCGCCCAACTCGGTGCCGCCGCACGCCACGTACACGGGGATAAAGTCGTACATCTGCTTGATGATACGGTTGCCAAAGGCCAGCTTAAAGCGGGTCTGCAGGTACTGGTCCAGCTTGTGCATCTTCTCGAGCAGATCGTCATCGATCACGTACTCGACCTTGGCCTTCTGGAACAGATACTGCAGGTGGTCGGCCGTCACGTGCACGCGCTCGTGCGGCTCGCACTCAAACGCGTCGGCGCGCTCGTTGAGCTCGATGGGAATCGCGCGGTCGTACACCTTGTCCGTGATGGTAAAGGTAGAGTCGTCGTTGTTGGCCGTGCCGATAAACCACAGGCTGTCGGGAATGGTGAGCTTTCCGTCGTGCAGACCCTTGGGGTCGGCGGCCCACTGGGTAGGCACCAGGTCGAGCACCCACTCGTCGTGGCTGGGCATCTCGAGCACCGACAGGATCTCGGCAAAGTAGTACTCCACGCGGGCGAGGTTCATCTCGTCGAGCACGATCATGGACGGGTCCTGGCGCAGCCCCGCCTCGTACACGGCACGGAGGAACTCTGTCTCGTTAAAGCGCTTGGAAAACTCGTTGAAGTAGCCCAGCACCTCGGTGCGATCGCGAAAACTCGGCTGCACCGACACGATGGTTGCGGGGTTGTCCAGATAGCGGCTAAAGCTGTATGGCAGCGACGTCTTACCGGTACCCGAAATGCCCTCCAGAATCAGCAGCTTGGAGGCGGCCATGCCGGCCACAAAGCGGCGGATGACCTCGGGCGTGTAGTAGAGCTTCATCTGGCTGCAGGCGAACGCGCGGAAGCTGTCGACAAAGTCCTCCAGCGAGATGGCATCGTCGTAGACCGGGGGCTCCCAGTCGCGGTACTTAAGGTCCACAAGGGACAGCTTGGGGAAGCGGTTGGCCTGGGCGATCTCTTTTTCCTCGGCAAGGGTCTTGGCCTCGACGGTGGCCTTGGCCATGGCGGCCGCGGCATCCTTGACGCCATCGCCATCGAGCGCGAGCGACGCGTTGCCCGACACCACGGCGGCCGTGGCGCCCTCGCCCGCAGGCGCACCGGCGCCCGTAGCGGCGCCCACCACGTTGCCCACCGTGGGCAGGTGATCGTCGGCCAGGGCCGAGGCGCCCACGTACGGAATCTGCTTGGTGCCGCCCATGGCATTGACCTTGAGCGCCAGCAGCTTGTTTTTCTCGTCCATAAGGTCGAGCACCTGCTTGTTCAGGCGGCCGATCTCGCGATAGAGCGCTTTGTTGGACGTGTCGTCGCGATGCAGGCGACGGTTGATGCGGTAGCGGTGAACCAGAATGGCCACGATCAGCACGGGGACCGCGATGAGCATGGCAAACAGAATGACCGCGCCGATCTTGCCCACCAGGTCAAACGTGGTGAAGTAGGTCATAAAGATGCTGAAGTACTCAACCCAGCCAAACACCAGCAGATTAAGGATGGAGCTCACGACGGCAACGACGTTGTAGACGACCTTTGCCAGCAGCTCCCAGGCAAATCCCAGAAACTCACTCACCGTCGGTACCCTCCTGCTTGGTCGCGCTCATCGCCGCCTCGGCCTCGGCCTTCAGACGGCGGGCTTCCTCGAGCTTGGCCTCGGCCTGGGCGAGCTGCTCGGCGGCGTTATCGGCCGTGATGGTGGTATCGCCCTTGCCCTCGGCGTCCACGATGGCAGCCGCGGCGGCCAGGCGGTCCTCCTCGGCCATAGCGCGCTTGAGGTTCATGCCCACCACGATGAGGTGATACACCTGGTAGATAAAGAACAGCAGCATGGGCAGCACGATCACAATGAGGAAGCCCATAGAGCTGGACAGGAAGTCCATGACCTTGCCCATCTGCGGCAACGCGAACAGGTACTTACCAACGATGTCGCCGTCGCTGATGATGTGCGTATCGGCCACGTCGTTGTTGTCGCCCTTGGTGGTAAAGCTGCGCATGCCGTTGACCTCGTCGATGGCGGCGATGCGGTGAGTGTTGAGCGCGTACTCGTTGTCGATGATGGTATGGAACGTCACGATGTCGCCCACCTCGAGCTTGGAGGTGTCGCACTTTTGGATGATGATGAGGTCGCCCTTGTTAAATGTGGGCGCCATGGAGTCGGACTGCACGGCGAGCGGGGTGAAGCCGGCGATGTCGGAGACGCTGCCGTCCTCGTGCGTGGCGAGCGTGGTAAACGCATACAGGGCCGCCACCAGGATGATGATCCACATGACGACGCTCAGCGCGATGGATGCGACTTTTTTAACAGATTGCATGATGTCCCTTACTACCGTGTCTGTCTAGGTCGTGCGCGGCCCGGCGGCCGCCGTGCATATCTACTGTTCCTCGATGCCCTCAAAGCGCATCGATACTGAATAGTTAGCTCCCTTTAGCATATTAGTGCAATTTGGGTCCGTTCCCTCGAGCCATATGCGAACGGTTACCGGCTTATCCGTATCTTTTATCAGGTCGAACATATCGCTGGTCGCGGTCGCCTCGCCCGAGCCGAGTCCAAAGACGGTGGCCGCGCCGGATGAGCCCCCGGCCCCGTTGGGGTCGTAGACCCAAGTGTGGCCGTCGGCGGTAAAGCTCATGCGCATGGCGCTGGCCATGCCCTGCGTCTCGGAGCTAAACCGCGTGCCGGACACGCCGCCATTACCATCCTGCCCGGTCAGGCGAACGCGCAAGTCCGTGCTGCTCATGAAGTGCAGCGTGAACTCCAGGTAGGCGCCGGTGGCGGGATCGGCGGTGGAACCGTCTTCGAAGGTGAAGGTCTGGTAGTCGCTCGTGGTTACGGGCTTGAGCTTGGATGCGTCAATGTCCACGCCCTTTTCGCTGGCGATGCGCGCCGAGATCTGGTCGAAGCCCAGGCTGTGGACGTATTCGTCGAACGTGGCGTGCTCGTCCAAGTCAAAGCGCAGCGAACCGTCGGCGTTAGCGTCGATCATGAGCATGCGGGTCTTGGCACTATCGGCGATGGAGAACCAGGCGAACGTTGCCATGGCTATCGCCACCAGCGCAAACAGCACCAGCACCATGGTGGTGGTGAGCTTGCGGCGAAGGTCGGTGTCGGTGGGCGCGGCGGCTTGTGTCTGGGCGCCGTTGGCGATGGGCCGACGGTCGTCGGGCATGATGCGTGCCATTACGCCTCACCATCCAGCGTCGCAAAGAGCGCCAGGTGCAAGGTGCCCGGATCTTGATAGAGATAGTCGGCGCTATCGGGGTCGGTGCCCTCGATGTAGTAATAGATATCCAGACGATAGGTCTGGCCAAGCCCCAGCGTGGCAAGCGTGTTTTGCGGGCGCGTGGCCGTCTCGCTCGTGTCCAGCGTAAAGGCGGCCGGGTCCTGCGTCACGTTGGCGCCACAAGCGAGCTGGCCGTTTTGCCAACCCAGGAGCATGCCCTCGGTGTAGCCCGCCAGGCCCGCAGGCGCGGTCGCGGGATGCTCGTCGCGATGGCCGCTGTCGGAGCTGTCGAGCTCAAAGATGTTGCTGGCAAGCACCTGGCTGCCGCTCGAAATCTTTATGCCCACGCGGGCTGCGCGCAGCAGCTCGGCATCGGCACCCTGCGGGGCCAGCGATTCGGCCAGATACAGGTTGACCTTACCCGCTACTTTGCTGGCGCCCGTTCCGGTAATGGTGGGGCGCAGGTCGATCCAGCCGTGGTAGAACGCGGAGCCGTTGTCTTTTGCCTGCTCAAACACTGTGGCATCGCCGGCAGAGTTGTTTTGCGCACAGGCAGCAAAGCCGTTGAGGTCAAAGGTCGAGACCGGGTAGAGCGTCACGGCGCCGTTCGCGGTGGAAGTTAGGGAAACGTCGCCCTGCTGCGACCAGCTGCCGCGGTCGGCGTCACCCAGCTCCAGCACCAGCTTGGACGTGTCGCTGTGCACGCTCACCGAGTTGGTGTTGACCTTCATGTTGTTGGTAAACCAGGCGTAGGTTGCGACACCCAAAGTGGCGGCGAGCGCAACCATAACGAGCGCGATGTAGGCACGCGCGCGGCGGGCGTGGCGGCGGGTGACGACGCCCTCGAGGTGTGAACACTCGGCAGCTGCACTGGAGGGGCTCGCGGGGCTCTCACCCTGGGTTTTGGCCTTGCGGTTATCTGCTGGCATGTGCTTCTGATCTTTCATGTCGCTCGCCCCCTTATGCCTTGGCCGCGGCAAAGGCAAGCTGCAGCACCACATCGCGGGCCTGGGCCTCGTCGATGCAATTGGCGTCGCAGCCTTCCATGTACACAACGTAGCGAACGCTTGCCACCTCGTTGGCGGCCAGCATGCAGATGGGCGTAGCACCCGCGCGCGCCGTGGGCGTGTCGCCGGTGCCGTCCATGCTGTAGGCGCTTATGGCGCGCGCAGGGTCGGCGGTGTAGGTCCAGCCCGAGGCGCCCGCCGCCACGACCACGCCGTCTTGCGCGGTGGTGCGCCTGCTGGTGGCACCCGCGGTGCTGCCCAGGTCGTCGCAGGTAAAGATGTGCGTCTGCGTACCTGCCTGGGTCGTAATTACCAGACCCAGGCGCAGCGCGGCCAGCAGCTGCGGGTCGCTCGTCACGCTCATCTGGCCCGGATACAGGTACACGTTGAGCGCGCTGTCGCCGCCCTTAAGGTACAGCGTCCCCGAAAGAGCATAGTCGTCCAGCCGCGCGGTGCAGTCGGCGTAGTCGGTCGTGATGCCCGCGGCGTTTTGGAACGTGCCGCGCCAAAAGCGGGCAAGGTCTGACGTCGAGATGGGATAGAGCGTCTTGTCGGCAGAGGCAAGTGCGGTCGTCGTGTCCCAGGGCCCGTTGGCCGAAAGGCCAATCTGCAGATCGGAGCTCTCGTCGCTTACCGTATGCGCCACGGGCGTCACGTTGGTGTAGCGCGAGTTGCTAAACCAGGCGTAGGTGGCGGCGCTCAGGGCAGCTACCAGCACCAGCATCCATGCGGCCGCAGCAACCATGCGGCGGCGCGAGCTTAGGATGTCTTTGATGTTCGATGTACTCATCCCCGGCCCCCTTACGAACGCTTGCCAGCAAAGCGCAGCGCCAGCGATTGCAGGCTGGTGGCGGCCAGGTTGTTGGTGCAGTCGGGGTCGCAGCCTTCCAGCCACACGTACACATCCACGCGCACGGGCATGCTGCGGTTGGCGCCCTTGGCGGCAGCGGGCAGGCTGCAGATCTTGGTCGTGGCCTCCTTGAGGCTCACGACGCCGGTGTCTTCGTTGTAGTCGCAGAAGTTTGCGCTGGTCAGCTGGTCAAAATGGACCGTGGCGCCGTCGGAGCGGCTGCTGTCGAGCACCAGGTGGTTCTGCTCGTTCTCGTCGGCGTCCTTGCCATCGAGCGTGTTGTAGCGCGCCTGAGGATTGTGCTCGTCCGAGACCTCAAAGACGTACTGGCCCGTAACGATGTCGCCCTGCCCTGGAGCATAGGCGACCAGCCCCACGCGCAGGGCAGTGGAGATGGGGTTTGCCGAGTCCTGCTCGGTAAAGTCGATGCCCGACAGGTACACGTCGGTCGCGGCCGAGTTGGTGGCCAGGTACAGGGAGGTCTTGTAGTAGTCGGAATGCTCGGCCGTGCCAAACATGCTGGCAAACAGCGAGTCCTGCGTGGTTCCGCCGGTAAAGCCCGTTACCTTTTGGAAGCCGTTGAGCACGTTGTCGGTCGAGACGGGATCGAGCAGGCCCGCAAAGCTCAAACCGGCGTTGGTTTTGTATTCGCCGTCGTACTCGTTGGAGATGAGGAAGGTCACGCCCGTGCCCGCGGCCATCTTGACGTCGGTGATATGGCGGTTGGCGTTGTAGATGTACCAGGCATACGTTACGGCTCCGGCAGCAGCAAGGGCCACCAGCAACGTGGCGAGCATGCGATTGAACTGTTTTTGCAGCGAACGCGCGTCCGACATGCCCCTCCCCCAGATGCCGTGTTGTAAACTGCCTGGACACCATTTGCCCATAATGGAGTTATTCTACGCGAATGTGCTGTTCGTCGGGGGTACAAACGCGACTTTCCGCGTGCTGTTCGCGCTACATCGGGGCGGATAGGGTCGCAAATCGCCGCTTTTTAAAAAATAGTTCTTGCCACTGGGCGGGAGCTCCGTTATATTATTCCCTGCGCACTCGCGCACCCTTGATCGGGCGTTTAGCTCAGGGGGAGAGCGCTTCCCTGACACGGAAGAGGTCAGAAGTTCAAATCTTCTAACGCCCACCAAATGTTCGCAGCTCAGAGGCTTCGCCTCTGAGCTGTTTTGTTTTACGCCGCCAAGCCAAAAGGGCGCCGCGGCACCCAAAGCCGCTTCGACAGCTCCAATAACCATCCCAGCCGCGCCTAAAATCGCCAAGTAGCCCCAGCGATCACCCCGATTAGGCCCAAAGCCACCCAAACAGCCTTGGTGACCGCCCCAATCTGGCCTTCACAAGCCTCGTGGCCACATCCAGATAGCCTTCCCATAATCAGGTCTAATACTTTTCCCGAGAAGTGAACGAGCTTATTTGGGCCACCGAAGCATCCACACTTTTCGAAGCAAAAACCGCAGGATTCCAATGACAAAACCGCAGGAAATAAGCCACCAAAAGTGTCGATGTTTCGGGGGTCCGTTTTGACTCGTTCACTTCTCGGGAAAAGTATTAGACCTGAAAATAAGGCCCCTGGCCCCACCCCTAGCAACCGCCCCTACCAATGTTGACGCGCCTCGATAACCGTTTGCCAAAGCTTAAAACGCTTCGTTTCGACGCGCTTGAGGGCAAAATATCGCTGTTCCTCGCTCATGGGCTTGTTAAAAATGGGTCGCTTATTCCGATGCAGCTTCCGCCGGATGCGTTCGCACAGCCGAACGAGCTTGTCGTAGTCATTTGCCTGGTCAGTCGTCACGGTAAAGTACGCCACGCCGCTCAGCAGCTGTAACTCGTTGCGGCGCTCGGCATCCTTGTGGATCTTCTCGCTTCCGTCGTGGATGGCATCGCTGTCGTAATCGACCATCGCGGTCAGTACCTCTGGCAGCAGCCCGGCCTTTACTTTATCCATGCCCACCTCGACTTTAGCCGTAAGCGTTATGTCGGGCGTGCGTTCCAACACGCGAAGCCTGCGATTGCGCCCATCGTTGTATCCATCGCGGATGAAGACCTTCTTGTTGAGCTCGGCCTTGCCCAATGCATACCCGCCGTAGCGCGTAGGCAGCGACATAAACATGCACAGCCCCGATTCCCTCGGAGAGCGCGACCCCTCGATCACATATGCAAGGAGCGCCTTTGCCTTCGCAAGATCTCTCACCTTGGGGGACTTCTCGATATACGCCGCGATGAGCTCCTTGGTCGTGAGCCTGCCATCGCGCATGCCCGCATCCCTGCTTGTTACCCCACCGGGAGCAAGGTTATCCAGCCGATAGTCCGATGTCATGGCATAACCGGCATAGATGGCCGCCGCTGCATCGTCATCGTGCGCGGCCTGCAAAAACGCCAGCTCGGGAGAGCATACGTACGCATCCAGGTCGCCTCTCCAGTGGCCCAGCGAGATAAACGAACCTGCTGGGAGCTCGTTGGTGCACAGGTGCGTCTTAACATGCTTGCTCCGCCGACGGTCGGCTCGCGACGGCACCAACAAATCCAGCGTTTCGATCCCCAGGTCGTAGCGACCGATAAACTCCTGCGCCTCCTGGTCGCAGAGCGCGCAGGCGTCCGCAATCGACACGACCTCTGGTTCCGAATCCCCAAAGCGCGGGTTCGGGATGTGTGCCAAGAGCGCCAGCGCAGCGTTATGTGAAACGATAAAGTGCCCCATGGCGCGAAGATAGCACGCGCGTCGGCGGCGGCTCGCGACCCTGGCGAGTTTTCGACAAACAACCGGCGGTTTTTTGCCGCGGCGCGTCCAAACTGCTCATTCGTCGACGTCTAAATGCAAATCCGTCAAGCTTTTGGCAAGGTTGCCGCTCAACTGACCAAAAGCTGACCATGCACTTGCCCATTTGCTTGACGGCACGCCCCCGCCAAAATGCTCCGCGACTTCTCGGGCGGTCGAAGCGCTCGTTTAGCGACCACACACCCGCCGCTGGGGTATCCTTGGAGCACATGCACCGCAAGCCACACAAAGGAGCCGCCATGCGCACCGAGCTCGATGTTCCCTTTTCGCACAAAGACGAGGCCAAGGCCCTGGGCGCCAAGTGGGACCGGGTCAAGAAGATCTGGTACGTGCCCGATGGCGTCAACCCCGAGCCCTTTGCCGCGTGGCTGCCCGGCGTGGATCGCTCCGACCCCAGCGCGCCCTACATCTACCTGGTGCTGGGCAAGCGCGAATGTTGGAAGTGTCACGAGCAGACGACGGTCGCGGCCTTTGGCATTCCGTATTGGGCGGCCGAGGACTCGGGCAGCAAGGCTGCGCCCAGCGCAGCGCCCTCCATGGACGACGCTGGCCACATCGCAATCGACACCGCCCGCGCCAACGCCATAGCCATCGTTCCCGCGCTGGGCTGCGTGCCGGCCGAGATCCGCGACTACCTGCGCGAGCGCTGCGGCTACAAACCCGTAACGTCGCGCACCACCAAAACCGTATCGCTCGCCAGCACCTGCACCGCCTGTGGCGCGCTGCAAGGCAGCCATTACCTGTTCGAGGAGCCCACGTCGCCGTTTGCACTTACGGCCATCAACAAGCTGCCCGCGCTGGAGTTCGTGCGCGTGGAAGTCGCCGGCGTCTATGGCATCCCTGCCACCAAAGGCGACTTCGACCAGGCGCTCTTCACCTGGGCACGCGACCACCACACCCAGTTCCACAAGAGCCTGTTCGAGGGGATCTACCTGTAGGGCAAAACTCGAAAATCGAGTCCAGATTTCCTCGAAAATCGAGTGTGAAAATCCTCGAAAATCGAGTATGATTATCCTCGAAAATCGAGTATGCGCAGGTAGTGAGGTCTATCAAATCATGATCTCTTATGGTTCGGAACAGCCCAAATCCTACCGTCCTCGCCTTTTGGACGAACGACTGCAAACCCTGCTCCAGATTTTTGGAGCGGTCGAGATTCGGGGCACAAAGTGGTGCGGCAAATCATGGACCGCGCTCGCATTCGGTGAGAGCGTCGTTCATCTTGACGACCCAAACGTAAAGTCGCTGGTCGAAGCCGATCCTTCGCTCGCCCTTCAGGGCAATAAGCCGCACGTCATCGATGAGTGGCAGGAGGCCCCCGCAACATGGGACGCCACACGCCGCGCCGTAGATGCATCCGGCGGCGAGAAGGGCCTCTTTATCCTCACCGGGTCGTCAACGCCGGCAAAAGACTCTGTCACTCACAGCGGCGCCGGTCGCATAGCCCGTCTCGACATGAGCACCATGACGCTTTGGGAACGAGGGCTTTCAACGGGATCCGTTTCGCTGCAAAACCTATTCGAAGGATCATTCGAACCTTCGGCCTATACAGGCTCGCTCCCCATGCTGGCCGACGCAATTTGCTGCGGAGGATGGCCGGCGCTTGTCGGGGCGAGCCCTCAGATGGCCGCAGAGGTCGTCAACCAGTATCTCGATGCCATGTACGAAGTCAGCGTTCCGCAAAAAGGAGGCGTGGGGTCTACGGCACGGCACATTGTGTCCTCGCTCGCGCGCAACGTTGCGACCTCTGCCACGCTCAACACCATCGCGGCAGACGCCTCGTTGGGCGACAGTGACGCCCAGCCGGCAACTTCGACCGTGGCGTTTTACCTCGACATGCTGGAGAGCATGTATGCGATTGTAAATCTGCCCGGTTGGGATGCACCCGTCCGCGCAAAGTCCCGCCTGCGCACCAAGCCAAAGCGCTATTTCGCCGACCCCTCCATTCCCGCAGCCGCGCTTGGAATGAATCCCAAAAGGCTGCTTGCGGACGGTCAGACTTTTGGCCTGCTCTTTGAGTCTCTGTGCATTCACGATCTGAGCGTCTACACCTCGTGCCTGCCCGGCTCGCATCCGGGCTCGCTCCACTACTATGGCGACTCCGACGGGCTTGAAGTTGATGCCATTATCGAGTTGAACGATGGCCGCTGGGCAGCGATAGAAATCAAGCTCGGCGAATCCAAGGTTAGCGACGGAATCCGCAACATCGAGCGCCTGCGCCGCAAGGTCGCTCTGAACCCTGCCGCGCGCAACCCCCAGCCGGAGTTCTGCGCCGTCATCACCGCGACCTCGCCCTTCTGCCGCTACGACGCCGAGCACGACGTCTACGTGTTCCCCATTGGAGCGTTGCGGGCGTAGGGCGGTGATTCGGGGCACTGGGTTTGTTTAATGGGTAATTCGATCTTCGAAGCTACGGCTCCGTCTCGTCATAGGTAATGGCACATCCGCAGGTTGGGCATTGCTGAGGATAGACCGGGAGACGCAGGCCCGTTCGAGCCCGCGGGTCGATAGCGTGTTTGTCGCGGGTGTCGATGAAGCTGATGTCTAGGCATGGGAGGTCTGCACCGCAGCTTGGGCACGGCACACAGATTTGGCTGCAGGTGGCCTCAACGAGCGGGAACAGTCTCCGGTCCATTAGCGCTCGCGGCAGATTTCCGTACACGCCTCGTGCGATATCGCTTCGCCATCCCATGGTCTCCCCTTTCCCGTTTTAACTGTTGAGGAGAGAATGGCAGGATCGCGCAGCACTCGATGCGGCGCGGCGCGATCCGATCAATCGACATGATTGGGTTGCGACGGGCCGTATCTGACTAATACGACGCAACGGCTTCCGCCCGACGTCGCGATTCCGAGAAATCGAACTCGGCGCGGTGGGCCTCGAGGAATCGAGCATTGGGGCGCAGGCGATGCTCATCCGGCTCGCGCAATACCGACCCTGCAAACGCGGCATAGTCCGTATGCTGCAGGAGATACGACCCGCAAAGTTGATAATCGCCGCGCACCAACTCAAACGAAATTAGATGGTCGTCGAAGAGCGAGTGCAGATCGCGCCGCAGCAGAATACCGTTGCTGACAACCTGTGACTTAGGACCCGAGTAATTCTCGATATGCGCGGCTTCGAGCGCCTCGTCGACGTTGCAGCCCGAGACGGCACATCGACCAGTGTAGGCCTCAAAAAGTTCAGTGCGAAAACGCTGCTGGCCGATTCGCTCACGACGCAGCGCATAGCGAACCTTGTCATCATCGCTCGCTGGAATGCCAGAAAACTCCGCCGCAACCGGAGCGTCCTTCATGTAGCTCATATCGGGGAAGAAACGAGCATCGGGTCCGCCCTTATGGACGGGGCCGTGCAGCACAAACCAGCTGTTCTCGGGCTCGTAGCGCTCGACGAACGCGAGACCAAGCACCTTGTAGCCAGCACTCGTTGCAAAGAACACGCCAACGGGAACGCCGCACTCCATGCAGCTGATCATCTTTTGGTTGTAGTCCTGGTCGCGCCAGTTTTCGACCGATGCGCTTTGCGACGAGTATTTGAATACCCATGTGCCATCCTCAAGATAGAGCGGCGGAACATCGGAATAAGGACCGTTGGTAGAGTTATGCACCGAGAGGGCGAAGGTCTTCTCACCCGGGTGCTTGATGCGCCCACGACCCGGCCAATAGATGCCCGAATCGCGCGAGACGGGAAAAGGCTCGGAGTCGATGACCATACGATAAGGATATTGGGGGCTTTCGGGCTTGGTGCGATGCGGGAGGTTTTTCCAGAGCTCACCGCGCTGCTCCTCGCGCAAGAACCACTCCCAAGCCAGGACATACTCAGGCGGCACGAGACCACATGCACGATCAAAGCTCGGCAGAGTTATCAGCGGAGCACTAGAAGCGATGCCGTCCATAAGGAACCTCCAGGAAGAACAGTTCCTCACATTATCGCCGACACAGTGATACCGCCAAACGAAAAAGGGCCCACTTCCTTCAAAGTGGGCCCTTGGCTATCTGCATTTTAGCGAACGGCGGCATTACGGCGTCGCAACACCGGCGAGTTTGACGCTGACGTTATAAGTCGTCGGGCTATTCTCGATAGATTTGCCGTTAACACAATCCTCGTCGGTTCCTTCCATCCAAATGTAGACGTGAACGGCAATGCCCCTGTAGCCAACACCAGTTGCAATGGGGTTAGTGCCTGCAGCAACCGAATAGTCGCCGCTGTCACCCTTGGTGGCAACCCATCCGTCCGTGCCGCCGGTATAGATATGCCTATAGGTTGCCTGCGCGAGCGTCGGCTTACCGTCAATGTTCTGGATGCTCGTCCAGCCAGTAATGGCGGTTGCGTCGTTACCTTTGCCCTTCTCGTCGCGCATGGCATACACGACGCGTAGATCCTCTGGACCGTCACCCGACTTACCGTCTTCCCCAATCGCCTGCGTGGTAATCGCAACGCGCAGAGAACCAACCATGGTCTCCGAAGTCTCGCCGCCCACAGCTTCAATCGTTACGGGCGCATCATTAGATGCATCGAGATAAACATCGGCCGTACCAGTATCGGTAATGGTGTAGACGATGTAGTCGCTTTTAATGAAAGCGTTGTACTTCTTGCCAGCAACCTCATACTCGCCCGGCAAAGCCGTAGCAGTCGTTGAGAAATTGGGCGTTGAATAGTCGGTTACCAGGCCCTGGTTGTTCCAGCCATTGCAAACGTACCAGTTTTTAAGATCGTTAGTCGAAGACGGGCTGAGCGTGGCACCCATGGTCTGAGCCTCGAGCGATTTTTGCTCACCACCATGCTGGGCACCGTTCTTGAGCTCGTCGATCTGAAGGATGAAACCATTGGTCGTCGCGCTAATGGTTGACGTGGTTGCGGAGACCTTTGTATTCGCAACGTACCAGGCATAGGTCGCTGCCGACAGCGCAAACGCAGAGAGGACCACGCTGACGGCGGCCGCAACAAGTTGTGTTTTAAGGCTCTTAGACGATTGCACGTGATCCTCCTTTCAAAGACAGAACGGGCGCCCGGCGCATAAGCCGGGCGCCCACTTGGTCCCAAATACCATTTAGGAATTAATTGGACTACTTAACTGCGTTGGGGGCGTTGACAACGTCGCCGTCCGTATTGACCGGAGTAGCAGTGAACGCAACAGTGACGCCACAGTTCTTCAGAGTGGCAAGGTTATCGGAGAAGACCGAAGAAGCCGAGCCATCGTAGAAGACATAAATGTCAACATCCACGGACTTTCCCGCAGCGATCTTGGCCACAAGAGCATCCGTAACGGAAGTATCGGAACCGGTCAGATTGTTGGCAATAGTGGTCCCATCGCCATAGGCGGTCAGCTCAGTGCCATTGTCAGTTTCTTTGTAGACTCCCCACTGGTCTCCGCATTTAACGAGGACGCAAATGGCACTCTTAAGGTCACTCGAATTCTCGCCAGCATTAACCGTTACAGAGGCAACCTTAAGGTTCTGGAACGAACCGGCTTTTTCATCCGTAGTGCCGATCTTAAAAGACTGCTTCAGAGCATAATCAGGACGATGAGCTACATCAACGCCACCAACAGCGAAGCGCGAGCCATCAAGCATCGTCCATTCGCTTGCCTTAGAAGCGTAAGCGGATTCGAACTGATAGGTGTTAGTATCAACCACGTGATTCCACTGAGACGGATAGAGCTCGACCTTATCGTTCTTACCCGCAACCTGAGTCTCCTCGGTCTTCGTAAGCTCGGTATCGGTATCCTTACCAATCTTCAGGAACGGAGCGTTCGACTGAGCGGAAACCGATGCAGTCGTCGCCGTAACCTTGTTGTTGCTCACAAACCACGCAAACGTGGCGGAGCCGAGGGCTACGGCTGCCACGAGAACCATGGCGATGGCGGCGCCCATCTGCTTCTTTAATGCCTTGGTATCCATACGGACCCCTTTCTTTCCCCATTCATCCCAGATGACCCTCGAGAAGCCCGGAAGGGGAGCCCGTGCTTTCGTGTTGGATGTTGCTTGCCCATCCTTTAGATATGGAGTTGAGAATACCATAATTCTTACGATTTCCTTATGAGTTTTCGGCAGCCTACATTCCGGCAGATTCATAAGTCTACCTCAGGTTATATGTGGTGCTATGTGAACATCGTTTACCTTATTTGATCTCTCTCCCACAAAGCTGTAAGTCCCTCTTAAGCCTTGCGACCGCAGTTCCACGCCATCGCATACATTCACCCTCCGCCGAGCTTCGCCCTAGCCCTTCCCCACCCGCTATACTGATGTAGCACGTGTAATTTCTGCTCGCTTGCGTAGGCTGTTTGTTAGGAGGTCCCTATGGCTGCTGCCGCTCAACCTAAAGGAAGCGTTTCCACCGGATCGATCAAACCGGTGACGCGTAAGGCCGTTCGCTGCCAGCGCGAGGTCGCCTGGCTGATCACGCAGGCTGCCGGCAAGTTAGTTGCTACCATCGACGACGTCAACGCACCCACGCCCAGTTTTGTGCTGGCAGCGGCGCTATCGCACGTCCGCGCGCAGGAGCATGCCGCACAGGACCATGGACGCACGATTGACTACAAAGCCGTCATGGCCCCCGACCTCGCAAGCTTTTGTGCGGCTGCAGGGCTGCCCGCGGCTCCCAACGCACTCTCGAACGCAGGCTATATGTTTACGCTCTCGGGTGCGGACCTGATTCGTGACGTCTACGCCTACTGCAGCGACCTCGGCGAGCGCTCGGGTGACGCAGCGCAGGCCAAACCGAGCTACGCGATCAAACTCGCCCTGCGGATGTTCTTACTGGATGGCACCGCCGAAAACGCCTCTGCATAGCAAAAGCGCCGAGCCGAGAATCAATCCCAGCCCGGCGCTCGTTCGTCCTACTTGTCCCCGTCCCCTGCGGGCGAGTTCTTTTGGTTGCGGCGGTTGCTCCAGGTCACGTTGTGTTCCTTGTAGTAATCGGGCGCCTCGTTGCCGCTCGCGCTAATGGGGTCGTTGCCAGTCAGGGTGTCGGCAATATCCTGCACGAACTTAACGAACAGGCTCGAATCGTCAGTCTCGGACGAATCGAAATCGAAACCGAACTCCACCGCGCCGCCGATGATCTTATCCACGCACTCCGGATCGTCGCCGTCCAGCCAAATGACCACGGTGTACTTGTCCACATCGCCCACACGGAAATTCGCGTGGCTGATGGTCGTCACCACGTCTTTGGACGCAAACGGTTCGGTGTTGGGCTCGGGGTTGCCGTCGGCCGCGGCGGCTGCGTAGGTGGTGGGCTCGCCATTGCGATACACCCGCACGCGCGCGGCCTTATCCACGCCCTTGCTGGCGCTGACCACTTTGAGCTTGGCACTGTAGCCCAGGTCGGTCTTGCCGGCGTTGCGGATATAGAAGGTGTACGCCACGTAGTTTTTGCCGTTGTGGCTGCCGTCGATGTCGTCCAGGTTATCGGGCAGGTCCTCGGCAGCGATATTGGTGCCGTTGTCCACGGCGTCGGCCGCCAGGCGCGCGGTGGCGTTGTTAAAGTCGCCGTTGTCGGCAATGGCCACGCCGCGGCGGAACAGCTCCAGGCGGTTGAGGTTGATAGTGAAGTTACCCATGTTTTCCTGCATAAACGACAGGGCGAACAACACGCCAAAGGCAAGCGCCAGCACTACGAGGGCCTTTTGCAGCTTGTCCATGCGCAGCAGCGCCGCGCCGATGCGCTCCATGCGGCGCTTAGGCATGTACATGGAGACGACCGCGTCGGGGTCGATGTCGTCGAGGTCCTGGTCGGCCAGCGCCTGCTCCAGCTCCTCGATGCGCACTACGCCGCGGAGGTCGCGCTTGGGTTTGCGTTTGCCGGAGCGCTTGCGCGGGGCAGGATCGGTGCTGGGGGTGTCCTCGGGCTGACCCTCGGTCAAATCCTCAGCCATGCCCTCGGCCAAATCCTCGGCAGCTTGATCTTTGTTGTCGTTACGCTTGAACAGTGCCATGGCGATCAGATCTTATATTTGGTGCGAATGTAGCCGACGTATTCTTTGACGAGCTCGCGCTCCATGTCGTCGGCGTAGCGGAACTGCAGGCCGCAGACGTTGCGGTACAGGCTGCCCTTGGGCGCGCGGCGCACCCAGCACACGATGCCCAGCTGCTCGGGCAGCTCGTGACGCTCGCCCTGCAGGCGGATCGTGGGCATTTGCACGGACAGGGCCTCGCCCACGTCGGGATAATCGTTGAGGTAGACGGCCAGGCCGCCAGCCGAGACGTCGATGGTCATGGCGTCCTCGGGCTCGGGGCTCGGCGCGTTGTCGCGCTGGTAGGTCAGGCGCATGGCGACCTTAAAACGCTCGTCGCGGCGCTTGACAAAGGTGCGCTGCTCGGCGACTTTGCGCATTTTCCAGTAGGTGCGGATGCCCTTTTTCTCGACTGACTCGGGGTAGCCGGCGAGCACGAACGTTTCCTCGCCCACTTTGTATTGCAGCAGCAGCTTTTGGTTTTCGTCCATGAGCAGCGGCTTGCCGGCGAGCATGGGCGCGCTCATAAGAAAGTACGCGTCGTCCAGGTTCTCTTTGTACGTGGCGAGCATGTTGAAGTCGGTTTTTTGGCCCATGGGCACGTCGAATGCCACCTGAAGCTTGGTCCCCGGCGTTATCTGTTGCTCTGCCATGTTGTCTCCCCCAGTCGCGGGCGCCGATATCATCGTCGTGCGCGATGCACATTGGGCTATTGTACCTGCTTTGCTGGAGGTTTCGATGTGCAGCGCGTGAAATGGCGGGATGCAGGGCGCGGGTGAACGTGTAGCTGCTCCGCGCGCGGCATCAATCTAACAGCGATGCATGTCCCCGACAGGCCGTCTGTCTATCTCTCAGTTATCTCTCATTTATCTCCCATTTATCTCTCAGCTTAGAGATGAGTGAGAGATGAGAGACAAAAATGCCGTTATCGGTTCAACCAAATCACGTTCGCGCAGGTGAACTCATGTATACGGGAACTTTGACTCGATCCCCTAGCCACCTTGCAGCATTGTTATCTCTCATATTTATCTCTCGTCTTTCTGTTATCTCTCGTATTAGTGACGAATGAGAGATGAGAGATGCGTGAGTGATGGACGAGTGTGATTTTTTGGACGGTCGGAAAATCCCTCAAATAAAAAGGCTCTGTTAGACCAAATTTGACACGATCGGCTGTTCGCCGAACCGGAAAATAATCGGGCTATCCCCGCCCATC
>ENA-OQEY01000175-OQEY01000175.1-human-gut-metagenome-genome-assembly--contig:-NODE-175-length-54687-cov-10.170207_pt1 | contig 54687 bp, 47 predicted proteins | sample MGYA00242801_ERZ504647 | MGnify/ENA primary metagenome ERZ504647 (study PRJEB26092, sample SAMD00036204) | human gut metagenome | host: Homo sapiens | study: EMG produced TPA metagenomics assembly of... | reverse complement strand
TTGTTCGTCCAAATCCTCCAGATAGCTCCAAAGTTTTCCGGTCAGCAGTAAACTGGAATATCTACCGTAGCACTGCTCTTTCAGATACTCCCTATGCATCTGTCCGTACTTACCGATAGGTCGGTTTTCCTCCGGCAACTTCAAATCCGGGATGTAATAGTCCCCGACAAGCACATATTCGATGCCATTCTCTGTAATTCTTGGTTTCAGTTCCTTCATGGTTCGTTCCTCCTTGATTTTGTTTAATATATTGCCCAAACGAACCGTTCTATTTTGTTACTTCTATATGTACCGTACTCTTACTGATCCCGAATTTCTTAGCTGCCTGCCGCACCGTAGCCTTTGTTTCAACAATATATCCTGCGATCTCAACTGCACGTTCTTCAATATAATCCTTCACTGCCAAGCCCCCGAAGACGCTTTTTTACAGTGTATGCGGAGGCTTTTTCAGGTATGAGCCCTATTCTATGCAAAGCTCCTTATAATAATTTAATTCTTTTTCGCCTGCTTATAAAGCACAAGACAGACGATCACAAACACAACCGTAACCGCTACGGTAAGCGGAAGGATCATAGAAGAGCCCGCCCCGAGCAGAAGGCCAAATCCCTGTCTCAGCGTCAGGATTCCAAAGATGGAAAAAATAACAAATGCAACTATATTGAGGATTCCCTCCGGTGCCTTGCTTTTCAGAAGATATCCGATCAGAAGTCCGATCACATCCGCTGCAAAAAGTCCCAGTGAACAGGCAAGCCATACCACAACCGCTGAACTCAGTCCCTCATTGGCACCAAATGTAATTGCGGTAAGCTGTGTCTTATCCCCCAACTCCGCAACAAAAAATGTACAGAATACAGACAGCGGTGCAAATTTGATCTTACGATCCTTAACATTCTCTTCCTCATCATCGTCACCCTTCAGCGTTGTCACCGCAAAAAACAGGAACGCTGCACCTGCGATCAGACGGATCAGCCAGGTAGGGACCACGGTACTGATAATACCTCCTGCAAGCACTGCCAGTCCGTTGAGCACCAGGACAGCAACACCGGTTCCAAGCAAAATATCCTTCAGCTTGAACCTGGAAGTCATTGCCACCAGCATCAGCTGTGTTTTGTCACCCATTTCCGCAATAAACTGGGTAAAAAGCACTTTCATAAATAACAGCATTTTTCTTCTCCTTTGCATATTCATCCGCTCTGGAGCCATAAAAAAAGACCCACGTATACTCTATCTCTGTAACAGAAATAAAATATACATGAGTCTCATTCTTTAAGATTTGCCAGGTGCATGCACCAGTATGTTGACAAACCACGTCTACACGCGAATTACTCCCTCACGGAATTAATTTTCGTCATTGTAGCAAAGTTGAGAAATTTTGTCAAGAGCATTAGAAAGCTCCGCCTGTGCTATACAAGAGAACCGGCGATTCCTGCCGACACCACTAGAAATCCCTGCCTGCACCGCCACCGCCGAAGCTTCCTCCGTCTCCGGAGCTTCCGCTGTCGTAGCTGTCATAATCATCATCCCTGTCATCGTCATTACCGGAACTTCCGCCGCTGCTTTTTCCCCCTCTTCCCAGGAGCCAACTCAGCGGAAACAGGGAATTAAAGAGCCGGTGCAGTACACTCATACGGCTGAAATTCTTTTTCCAGTAGTCTGCGGTATCCTTTCCCGACAATTTCATTATCAGACCCTTCAGAACCAGAACCATAGTTACGATAAGAAATACAGGCAGCATCACGCACAGCAGATATGCGCCCACCATGAGCAAAACGATCATTACAAGCCCCAGTGCGATCTCCCAGACAGTTCCCTCATCCTCATCGTCGTCCACATCCTGCTGCACCTTCTCATACCTGGGAGCTGTTATCTTCTCCAAGCCGTATTCCTCACGGATCTCATTTAGCAGTGCATAATAAAGCTCCACGGTACCTTTTTCAAACTGATTGTCTTTATAGGAAGGAACTGCATATTCATCCAGAAGTCGTCCGGTCTTTGAATCAGGCAGCTTTCCCTCAAGACCGTAGCCGACAGATACCCAGACTTTACGGTCCGAAACCGAAAGGACGATCAGGACACCATTATTTTTCTTCTTTGAACCAATTCCCCATTTGCGGCCGGTTTCCACTGCATAATCACTGATGTCTTCCCCATCGGTGGTATCCACGGTAAGGACAACCAGCTGCGCTGTGGTATCCTCATACAGCTGCTCACCAGCCTTGCAAAGCTCTTCCTTCCAGGTATCGCTGAAAACCCCTGCATAATCATTAACATAGAATTCTTTTGTGGCAGACGGGATCTTCCCGAAAGCTGCCAGCGTACTTCCGGACAGCGTCAATACAAAAGCCAGTAGCACAGCCATCCGTCCGATCCATTTTTTCATAGGATATTCTCCCTCTATCCGTTCTTTCATTTCATCAGAACAATGGTCTGATCTTATCACTCTGCCAGCATATCCCCTACATCCAGCGTATCTGCTGCTGAATCATCGGCCTCAAAATATGACGCCTTCTCAAAGCCAAGCATAGAACCAAATACATTCCCGGGGAATTTCACAAGCCTTGTGTTATAAGCTTTCACAGCCTCATTATAATCTTTTCTCGCTACAGAGATCCGGTTTTCGCTTCCGGACAGTTCATCCATCAGGCCCACATAAGTAGTATTGCTTTTCAGTTCCGGATAATTTTCCACCACAACCTTCAGACCGGAAAGTGCACTGTCCATCTGCTGATCTGCCTCAGATTTCTCTTCCACGGTATCTGCATTCATCAGCTGGTCCCGCGCCTCCAGAACCCTGTCAACAACCCCCGTCTCATGCTTCGTGTAACTTTTTACCGTGCTGACGAGATTCGGGATCAGATCTGCACGTCTCTGCAGCATGGTATCCACATCAGCCTCTGCAGTTTCCACAGCTTCTTTATTTCCGGCAAGCCCGTTGTAACTGAGCATAAGTCCTCCGGCAAGGACCACGATCACTGCAATAACAGCCAAAAATACTTTCTTCATCTCTTTTCCTCCCTTCCGATATCACAGATAACCTTTCAGCCTGCGATACAGGATTTTTTATATCCCCATTGTACCAGAGCATACAGGATTCCACCAGAAAAAGCTCACCTTTTCAGTCAGAATTTTTCTGCTATTTCTATAAGTCCCTGATATATTTTTTCGGAAAGCGGAATGGAAACACCGAGTCTCTTCGCTTCTTTCACAATATAACCGCTGAAGGTTTCCAGCTCCGTCTGTTTTCTCCGGATGCGAAAATCCCTCTGCAGGGAGCTGGTGGCATTATCTGCATGTACATAACGGAATTTATGGATCACCTCATTGATGTGCTCATCCGTCAGCGCAACCCCCTTGGCCTGACCTACACTGGCAGCTTCCCATACAAGCTTCTCATACTGCTGCGCTTTCACCGGATCTCTGCGGAGCTCCCCGATGGTATTATCATAAAAAGCAGTCATCACATTAAAGGCACAGTTGAGGATATACTTTCTCCAGATTTCCACCTCGATATCCCCCTGATCCTTATAGTCAATATCCGCACCTTTCAGGATCCCTGCCACTTCTGCAACTTTCTTCTGCTGCCGTTCATCCGCATCTTTTATTCCAATACAAAGCCACGTAAACGTATCCTGCTGGGAAATGGAAAAATCCTCATTGGCAAAAGCCACCGTATAGATCAGCGAATCCACAACCGTTCCCTTACCAACCAGACGGCGGATGTTTTCTCCCGGATCCACACCATTCATCACAGGAATGATCACTGTGTCATCCGTGACCATGTCCCGGATACTTTCGCACACCTCAGCCAAAGAATAATTTTTTACACAGATAAAAATATAATCCTGCTGTCCCATATCCTGAATTGGAACTACCCGCTCTGGCTTTGCCACGATCTCACCCTTATAATCACTGTGGAGCACCAGGCCTTTTTTCCGGATGCTCTCTGCCCTGGCGCCACGTGCAACCATCGTCACATGCGGATACGCCTTCGCCAGCAGCCCGGCTATGTAACCACCAACACCACCAATTCCGATCACTGCGATCTTTTTCTCTTCTGTATTCATATTTTCTGTTTCCTTTCCTGCTGTTTCTCCCTGAAAACTTACCCGCCCCGGAAAAGATGTGGATATTCGCGGTCCGCATTGACAAACAGCATGGATATTCACAATCCGCATTCGCTACCTGCTCATTGTATCAAATATTCCCATACATTTCCAGAAAGCAATTTTCAGTAATATCCTATTCGAAAAAAATACAGAAACTTTTTATCCCGTCTTTTTTTGTCCCGGATTCTGGTGTATACTGGATATAAATTTTTTACGAAAAAAACAAAAATGTGAGGTGACAAAAATGGATACCAAACCCGTTTTTCACGGAAGTGATATAGAAAAGATCTGCAGCTACTACAATCTGAAAAAAGAAAACATCGTCAAATTCGGTGCCAATGTCAATCCTCTGGGACTTTCCCCAAAAGCCGGCAGAGCCATTGCAGAACACGTGGATATCCTTTCCTCCTACCCGGACAGAGAATACACATCCCTTCGGAATACGATTTCCAGCTACTGCAATATTCCCGCTGATTTCATCCTTCCGGGAAACGGCTCCAGCGAGCTGATCTCCCTTCTGATCCAGGAGCGTGCCCCGAAGCACACTCTGATCCTTGGGCCTACCTATTCTGAATACTCCAGAGAGCTCTCCTTCTCCGGAAGTACCCAGGAATACTACCACCTTCAGGAAAGCAATGATTTCGAGCCGGACATTCCGGATCTCTGCCGGAAGCTGGAGCAGGGCTATGATTTTCTCATCCTCTGCAATCCCAACAATCCGACCTCCTCTGCCATCACCCAGGAAGAGCTTCGCAGACTTATCGGTTTCTGTGCAGAAAAAAATATCTTCGTGATGATCGACGAAACCTATGTGGAATTTGCCCCGGATATCAACGCCATCACCGCAGTTCCGCTGACACGGGAATTCACCAATCTCATGGTACTCCGCGGCGTATCCAAATTCTTCGCTGCTCCCGGAATGCGCCTGGGCTACGGCATCACCGGAAATATGGACTTTCTTGCAAAAATGCGCGAAAAACAGACACCATGGTCACTTAACAGCCTTGGTGCCTTTGCAGGAGAGATCATGCTGCAGGATGAAGATTATATTAAAGAAACCAGAAATCTGATCCTTTCCGAACGCGACCGGATGATCCGGGAGCTGAAGGATACAGATACCTACAAAATCTATCCCGCCTATGCAAACTTTATCCTGCTCCGGATCCTGAAAAACGGACTGACCTCCTATGACGTATTTGAAGCCTGCATCAGACAAGGCATGATGATCCGTGACTGTTCTTCCTTCCAGTGCCTGGACGGGGAATTTGTACGATTCTGTATTATGATGCCGGAGGATAATTCACGGCTTGTTAAAGTGCTGAAATCACTGTAAAAGCTGTACAATACAATCCTGGATTTCCGGATCCCCTGTTTTATGCTTCCGGTGCCTGACAGACATTTCTGTCAGGCATTTTTTTACCTGCATATTTTTCTGTAAGGATCACATTCTCACAACATACAGGGCCTCTTTTTTGTTTGAATACTATACGTTTTTACATCATTCTCAAACGATAACTCGCGCTTCGTACTCGTGACACCTCGTTTGAATACTATACGTTTTTACATCATTCTCAAACTGCTGCAATTCAACAATTCTGGTTACTGCAGTTTGAATACTATACGTTTTTACATCATTCTCAAACTAATGCGAGGGATACCGTAGTTGATACATTGTTTGAATACTATACGTTTTTACATCATTCTCAAACCGTGATATCCTGTGTGCCGTACATGACGGTGTTTGAATACTATACGTTTTTACATCATTCTCAAACGAATCAAGGCAGGATCCGCAGTGATGCCAGTTTGAATACTATACGTTTTTACATCATTCTCAAACACCGTGTGGATTTTCACTGCAGTTTCAATCGTTTGAATACTATACGTTTTTACATCATTCTCAAACGGAAGTACCGGTGCATAAGCTGGCAAACTCGTTTGAATACTATACGTTTTTACATCATTCTCAAACCTCAAATTCAAAAATGAAGTGCCTCACACGCACATACATTATAGTATTCAACCTATTTTAATCAATAGACTTCACATCCATCTTTGTCAATTATATAATATTTTTTCATTTCTGAAAAGTCTCTTTGTATATTTTCAATAAATAATAATGAAATTTCATTATATACAGCATTTTTTATCAATTCCTGAATCTGTTCATTTTCAAGATAAGATCTTATATTTATAAAAACAAGCACTTTCTTTCCCATTAGCTCTGACATAAGTTTCATATACTGTGCAAGCTTTTCAGAAAAATCATACTCTCCTCCTTCCATCTTTACTCCCAATGCCTTAAACAACTGTTGAACATCCATAGCTGTGTCTATTTCAATATCATACCCACAAATACTTTCCAGACGAAAAATATAACTTTGTAAATCAGCATTCAGCTTCTGCGTATCTATGAACATCTCTTCTCCATATGCTGTTTTCTGAAGCTGTAAATACAATTTTTTCTGAATCCTGCGATCTTCAAAGTCTAAGGCAAAGGGACTCACAACTATTTCCACATATTTTGAAATATCAAGAATTATATCATCATCTGATAAAACGAATCCACCCTCTTCGCCTTCTGCCTGTAAATTCAGAAGATGTACATATTTCTGAAAAAGAGCTGGTGATTCAATGATCCACTCTGTTGCTTTTCTATAATCCAATTCTATCACGTTCTCCATATCCACATAGGCAAGTTTCATAAAATCACCAACCTTTCATCACTATCCAAAACCTCTGACTTTACTTCCCCAACTATCAAATCCATTTTTGAATACTGCTTCTCTGTTACAGACAATAATTGAACCAAACCTTCCGGTGGACTATTTTTATGAACGCTGTCTACAATACTCTTTACCACAGTCCCATTTAGTGCAATTTTGCAATACACAGATTCCTGTAACATCAAAAATCCATTTTTAAGTAAAAATTTTCGAAATTTAGTGTATTCCCGTCGTTGTTCTGACGTAACCACCGGAAGGTCAAAAAATACCAATACTCTCATAAATCTATAACTCAAATTTGTAAAATCGGATCAAAGCACTGTCATTCTCATTTAATGCATCAAACACGCTTTTACAGTAAATTTTTATCGCATTATTTACATATTGCTTTTTTCCATCTATCACAACTTCCTGATTTAAGATATCCACAAGGCGCATTTTTTCATCCTGAGCAAATTCCGTCATAGACATATTTACCACCTCACGGTCAACCAAAATGCGAAATGGTTCCATCAGATCTGAAGCAAAATTAAACTGATTAAACATATTATCATGGAACAATCCCAACTGTGTGATATAGCCTCCTGCAACAATTTCCCTTGTAAAAGCAGATAGAATAATACTATATCCATAATTTAATGCCGCATTCACTAAACTATCTTCTGTTCTGGTAAATGAAAGTCCAAATAGTGCATTAAAATATACTTTTGCTGCATGTCCTTCTCTATTCGTCTCATCCTTCCAACAAATCTCATTTAAATACGACTGCAGTACTCCCGATTCCTCCTTTCCCAGATATTCCAACAGTTCTTTTTGCTTTCGTATTTTTTCTGTTACAATTTCTGTCCATACTGCATCTTTAATACTACAATTCCATTGAATCTGCTTACGAACTTTATTACTGGTATCATGGCTTCCATAATATCCAATCAGTTCTGAAGACGGATTTCTTTTTTCATCACAGAAAATCACCTTAATCTTCTTTTTTGTCAGTTCGGCCAATAAACTGGTGGTAATTGACACTGCTGTGGATTCAATCAAAACCGTCGATATCTCTCCCAGATAAATTTTTGTCACTTCCTCATTACGTACTACCATATATCCTAACTGATAATCCAGTTTTGCACGTTTGGAAATAACAACAATCCGCCAACTCATAATTTCTGCAGATCAATCACCTTCTCGTAAATACCTGTTGGTGACTGATTGATCACGCAAACATTTTTACATTTTGTTATATTACTGTTTAATACTAAAATTCCCGCTTTTCCGGGGCCTTCAATTAGCTTCAAGTCTGACGCTACACTTTGACACTGAAACATATGTAAAATTTCATAAAGTACAACACATTTCTCTTCTATCTGCAGTTCATCAAACTTCTCTTTTTTAGAAGATAACGTTTTTGCCTGCTCTCCTAATCTATTACCATAAACTGAATTCTGCAGCTTGTACAAAAAAGTATTATACAATTGTCCTAACATCTCTTCATTCAATTTATCCGATTCGTAAATCTTAATTTCTTTATTTTCTTTTCTTCGATTCACAAATTTAACTACTTTCTTTAAAGTTGCTTCATCTTCTGTTGAAAGTATCAATTGATTTGCACATTTAAAAAGTAACTGATTACCTGTTCTACCTGATAACCACATAAAAAATCCACCAACCTGGAACAAAGAATCTATTTTAATTTTATCAAGTAACACTATCGGATTAATTAATTTCCTTTGCTCTTGAAGATAATTTTCCAATGCTTCCCTGTTATTTTCCAACTGCTTTTTCAGCCGAATGGGCACGTATTCAATTGTTCTCTTTTTCTTTCCTTTCTTTTCATCCGATTCTACTAATACAAAGTAAGCACCCGCTTCTTTATTATATCCGCCATATTTCTCAATATCACACAGTCTCTCATCACTGCCCTTAACCGGCACTTGTCCTTTTCCTTTCTTCATGAGCTGCTGATCGAACAATCCACCTGTAGCCTCATGGACTCTGCGTGTAACCAGAATATTATTCTTTTTCATAATGTTCCGGACAGTTCCAATCGTACCATTCTCTCCGGAAATCCAGGCAATTTCTCCATTTCTTTCTACTTCGCCATACGTAAACAGTTTCTTAAGGTTATAGCTTCTGTTTGAATGATTTTCAATAAAATTCACCGGGCTTTTTGTAAATTTTACCAGATAAGTATTTCCAACAACTATATTAAGATAAGCATCTTTGGCATGATGTAGATCATTCATATCTCTTACCTTAATAAAATTAAATTTATGTCGAAATTCAGAAACTGTTCGAGCCTTCACATAGACGATTTCTGTATCCGGCATAGCCTGTTTCAATATACTGGCTACAACCTTTGTCGTCTGTCGGTTTTCTACCAGCTGTCTGGAAATAAAGCCTGCCAGCTCTGCTGGCTCAAATTCTGTAGCACGTGTCAGACGTTTATATTTCTCCTCTGAAATAAATCCGGCATTTTTTAATGCTTTCCAAAATCCCCTACATTTTTCCCGGATGTCAGCCTGAATTGGATACACGTCCGTCTTTTCCAAATTCAGAATTCTTTTTACAAGCACACGATTGTCAATACTATCATCCATAGTTTTCGACTGGGGATAAATATGATCTATATCATATTTTTGATTATTCCACAATTCATCCAAATCTATCGGCAGTCCAGTATACATACATCTTCCCATTTGTGTATAATACAAAAATAACCTGTCACTTCTTAAATCAGCTTCCTGACATTTTTCCAGTTTACTCTGCAGATTTTCATCATACAGTTCTTTTTCATATTTACTACAGTATTTGTAAAGATCCAGTAGTCTCTTTTTTCTGGATTCTGTTCTTCCACTATTCGTTTTTTCCCTTGCCACTTCCACAAAAACTCTCTTTGGCAACGTTTTCTGTATTTTGCAGATTTCTTTTACAATCAACAGTGCTTGCCATACCTGGCGTTTTACAGACGGAGAAATATTCAATTCTTTTATTGTCTCATATGAAATTTCTTTATTGTCTAATTGTCCATTCTCTTTTTCTACCTCATTTCTAAATGTATATTTAGCGCTCAGTAACTGAGAAAGATTATCCTGAGTTCCCCAGAGTGTTTTTATAATCGTCCACTCTTCCTCTCCTTGTACCGAAATTGCAATTCCATTTAAAAATTTTTTTGATAACCTTCCCCATCCTCGATATGATAAATTACTTAAACTTTCTCTTTGCTTATCTGTCAGCTGTGGACATATTTTTCCAATTCGTTTTCTTAACAATGAACGTGCATCACCAAACAATGTAACATTTAAAATGATTTCTTCTTTTTCTCTTTCACTCAAATGCACATCTGTCAGTTTTTCTTTAAAGTCATGATAAGCAGTCAGTGAACCTTTAAAATCTCCATCGATTCCTGTGATAACTGTATTTTCATCGATTTTTCCTTCTATCAGTAAATATCTCTTAAACTTTTTTTGAGTAACTTTCCGATATCTCTGAAATACTTCTTCATATATTTTCTGTTTTAATTCTACTGATAATAATTCGCCATTCAGACGGACATTATTAAGCTCATTTAACACTTCAAATTTACTATATAAAAGTGAATACTTCGGAAGCACATCTTCATGAATAAGATATGTGCATTTATTTGTCATCCGGCGGATAAATCTTTCCGCACTGACCTCCTCATCCACAATATCAGTAAAGTTCCACGGATAAATTTTTCCTTCTTTTCTTTTTACCCAATTTGTCTTTTTTCCATCTATCGAAATTCCATTTAGAGGTCCTACATAATAAGGCACTCTGAAGGTGAAAATCTGGCGAATTTTATCTCCTTCTCTTTTCAACAACGGAATCCGTTCCTGCAAATTAGTTATAATTGCATTCAACTCATATAAGTGTATCTGGTAAGGAATGACACTATTTGCTCCTGTTGATTGCTTCGGCAAAAAATTTCCGGTTTCTAATTCTTTCTTCAACCAATCTGTTTTCTCAGAATCATTTATACGTTCAATTACACTCTTTTTCAGATATGCATAAAAATCTTCCTTCGTGCATTTTTTTCCTTCAAAGTCCTTCTTTTTTCCGTTTATATTTACAGTTCCTATATACGCACAATAATTTTTATATTTTCCACTTGTGTCTGTAAATATCTCTTTGTATGCTTCTATTGAAATATCTTCTTTCACTATTTTTTTTAAATGCTGTAAGTCTTTATGATGTTTTTCATATAAAGCGACTTTTGCTTCCGAAATAGAAGAATATTTATTCAGAATATCTGCAAGTGCTGCCCAGTCGTATACAGCTTTTGCGCTTTCAATAATATAATATCTCTCATTCAGATTATTTTTTAACTCAACCTCATAATCATCAAAACCTGCATCCGCAAAGGAGATTTTCGGTCTTTCCGTTTCATCCAAAGATTTATCGTTAAAAATATTGCTTAACTTTACGGTACATCCTGATATCAGAGCCAACAGCTCCTTTTCTTTTACACGTGTAACCTTAAGCAATTTAATAAGTGTTGTTTTTTTAGCCGACCTTGTTAAGTTAACATTTTTCAATATTTTTTCTATATCATGATAAGTTTCTTCCGTAATTTCTCCGTCAAATCCCATTTCTTCGTTTCTTACCACTTCAAGAAACTGATCAAACGTCGTTCTGAATTCTCTTATCTCTTCAATACTCCCATTTAACAGAAAATGTCCTCTATGTTTCATCATATGATGAAATGCCAGATAAACCAGTCGAATATCCGGTGTTTCTTCTGTAGTCATTAGATATTTTCTCAAATGATAGATTGTCGGAAATTTTTCATGATATTCTTTATCCGTAAACTCTTTATCTATAAATAATAAATACGGCATTTCCGGACAATTCCCGTTTTCATCTCTTTTATCTTCTGCCCAGTATCGGCTTTCTTTCATTCGTCTGAAAAATCCCGAATCTTTCTCAGCAATTTCTTCTGCAAAAATTTCCTGAAGCCATTCAATTCTCTGATTTCTTCTTTTTAATCTTCTTCGAGCTGTACGATTGATTCTTCGATCTTCAGCTGTATTTGCAGACTCAAACAGCCTGGTTCCCCACAAAGCTTTTCCATGTGCACGCAAAATATGGTATTGATCATCCGTAACTGCCCAACCAACAGATGCACTTCCCATATCTAATCCCAAATAATAATCCTTCTCCATAGTTGTCTCCTTGTTAAGTTTTTTGTTTAATTGTATCATATTTTTATTGATTCTGAATATTTTTCACTTATTTCTTATATTTTTATAAAACAAAAGAGCTACCGGAAAACCGATAGCTCTGCTTCCACACACTGTGGGTCATTTCTTCAATGACGTGTTCGATAAATCGTTATTTGAACTTATGACGTAAAACATATAGTATATTAATACTATACAAGGTTCTTTCAATTTTGTCAATCGATTTGTCAGAGATAATCAAATTATCAAAAAACATCATTCTCAAATATAGTACAGTTTTCTCTAAAAACAAATTGACCTTTGGTCTCAATATTTTCACGTCGCGGCTTTCAGACCTTATTGATCTTTACTCACCGCACCTTTTATTTATTTTAAAATCATTTCTTGTTAATTTCTAATATTTCCATTTTATTATTCTTTTTATTTCTTTGAAAATTTTCAATTTCTTGATTCATATTTATGTGAAAAGTATCTTCAATTTCAGCAATCATCTTATAAGCCGGATTCTTTATTTTTCCTCTCTCCAAACGTCCTATCTGCGTCTCGGAGTATCCCGTTGCCACGGCAAGATCTTTCCGACTCATTTTCCTTGCAACTCTCTTTTCATATACTATGATACCAAAAATTTCAAAATATTCCATTTATGGAATCTCCTCCTGTGCTATTATTTTTAATTTTTCTCTGAGTTTCATGTTTGTCACCTCCTTTTTTATTTGGCAAAATTAAAAGAACACATCTATTGTAACATATATTTTCATATAAAAACGGTCACATATGAACATGCATCATTGATTTCTTTGCCGTCAAAACAAACTTTTTTTAGGCTTATTAAAGCAAAAAGGACCAATCTCTCTCGACTGACCCTCAATTAGTTCGACAAACCCTCAAAACTCTGATCATTCAAAAAGCCACCATATGACAAATGACTCTTCATCTGCCATACAGCGGCTTCTTCTTTATTTTATACATTCTCTTCTTTCAAATCCTACTCTTGCATTTAAAACACTAAACTTATATCCCGAATCTATCAATACTCAAACTAATTCCCCTTAACTCAATATTAAATAAATCACAAATAATATTAATCCATATACTAATAATTGCCCTAAAATGTACATAACACTACTCCTATTAGTTTGAATACTATACGTTTTTACATCATTCTCAAACTAACTGAGACTGTAAAGCGTTGGTGTTCTGTTTGAATACTATACGTTTTTACATCATTCTCAAACTCTATCTGTGCTTGGCAGCGGAGGTGTTGCGTTTGAATACTATACGTTTTTACATCATTCTCAAACTACACCGGCACCGACATCAACCATGCCTGTTTGAATACTATACGTTTTTACATCATTCTCAAACAATGGAATGTCTGGGTACCATTACTAAATCGTTTGAATACTATACGTTTTTACATCATTCTCAAACCTCAAATTCAAAAATGAAGCGCCTCATCTGCGCTTATCGTATGATATTCAAACCTTGAAAAGTAATAAATTCACATTTATATTATCAATTATAAAATATCTTTTATCTTTTGAGAAGTCTCTTTGTGTATTTTCAATATTTTTATTCTCAAACCAACCCCAACACCTTCAACGCATTACTCTCCGTCACAGCCACAACCTCCTCGCAGCTGATTCCCTTAATCTCCGCAATGGTCTTCACAACCTCCGGCAGATACAGGGAGCTGTTTCTTTTTCCACGGTTCGGCACAGGTGCCATGTAGGGGCAGTCGGTTTCAAGCAGGATCTGATTCAGCGGTGCATACTCTGCCACTTCCTTCAGCTTCCGAGAATTCTTAAAAGTAACCACTCCGCCGATTCCAAGATAAAGTCCCATATTCAGATACTCCCTTGCAATCTCCTTACTATAGGAAAAACAATGGATAACTCCGCCATACATCCCATCCTGCATATATTCTTTCACAATATTCAGCGTATCCTCTGCTGCATCACGGCTGTGAATCATAAACGGAAGCTTTTTCTCACGGGCGATGTCCATCTGCTGGCGGAATACCTTCTGCTGGAGAAGATGCTCTTCCTTCTCCTTATGCCAGTAATAATCTAGGCCGATCTCGCCTACAGCTACCGTTTTTTCCATGTCACAATATCTGCGGATCTCATCCAGCACAGCTGCATCCACCTTATCCGCATCATCCGGATGAACACCCACTGCGCCATAAACAAAAGGATATTTCTCAACCAGATCATAAACCCGATCAAAATGTCCCACAGAAGCACACACATCCACAATATGCCCGATCCCATTCTCCTGCATGCTATCCAGCATGTCAGAACGATCCTCATCAAAAGCTTCATCATCGTAATGTGCATGGGTATCAAAAATCATAGCTTTATCCACAGTCATCTCGTCACCGACGGAAACTTTTCCACCTTTCAGCACTCTTGTAAACACACCTTCCCGGGGCATGATGCACTCACCCATCTTCTGAAAAATGGCACAGCCATTGTGGCACTCTTTTCCGATCTGAGTCAGCTCCAGCACAACCTCACCACAGCGAAATCTGGTGCCAACCGGAAGCTTTGCAAACTCAATCCCTTCCACAACCAGATTCTCACCAAAAGCACCATCCTCAACCTCTGCGCCCTTTGCACGAAATGCATCGATCTTTTCACCGGAAAGAAGACTCACCTGCCGATGCCACTTCCCAGCATGAGCATCCCCCTCAAGCCCCCAGTCCTCCACAAAAACCGCAGACCCGACATTCTTCTTCTGTGTTCCTTTCTTCTCACTGATACAAACCGCAAGTACTTTTCCCATAGCAAACTCCTATTAATCACACATCATTACCAAATTTATTCCTATATCACACCAGCAATATTGATTTCCAAAACCTACCACATGTAACTCTCAAGCCTCAGGAATTATGAATCGCTGAAGATGAATTTTAATCATAAAACCTACCACATCCAACAGCCAGCCCAACGGAGGCAGGGCCAGTACGGTGACGTTAGCGGAGCGGCCGTCGAGAGGCGAGTATAGCTGCTGCCACCGAGCACCCTGTTTGAGCCGCAGGCGAGTTGGCGCGAATGGCAGCAAACCAGCGACGCAGCCGAACAGACCGCGCAGCGTGTCACCGTACTGGCCCTGCCTCCGTTGGGCGTCCGTTCGTTAATACAAGTATACACCGCACACTACCGTCCGCATTCTCCAGCATCGCCGGTCAAAATCTCAATCCCATGCCCCAACGCCTCAATAATAACCTCCAGGCACTCCCTGACAGCCTTAGGGCTCCCCGGCAGATTAACGATCAACGTCCCCTTCCGGATCCCGGCCGTAGCCCGGCTCAGCATCGCCCTCTTCGTGATCGTCAGACTAAACGCCCGCATCGCCTCCGGAATCCCCGGCACACGCCGCTCGATCACATCCTCCGTAGCCTCCGGTGTCACATCCCTCTGAGAAAACCCGGTACCACCCGTAGTCAGGATCAGCTCCGCAAGCCCCAGATCTGCGATCTCAGCCATCCGGCTCCCAAGCATCCCACGGTCATCCGGCAAAACATCCACAGAAACAACCTCATACCCGGCCGCCTCCATAATCTCCTTCACAGCAGGACCACTAAGATCCTCCCGCTCTCCTCTGTACCCCTTATCACTAGAAGTGATCACAGCAACTCTCTTCATCACTCAACCTCCGATCTGAGCCATACAAAGCTTCTCCGTCTTATCATCCTTCTGTTTCTCCAGGCCTACGCCAAAAACGTGCCCGTCCGGTTTCTCCGCCAAAGCCTCCAGGATCACAGCCTTCAGCACCTCATCCGAACCACCACTGCGGATCACCTCCCGAAGATCCCTTCCCGCCGCATACTGCAGACAGGTCTTCAAAAAGCCCTGAGAAGTCAGCCGGATCCGGTTACACTCCCCACAGAACTTATGGCTCACCGCGCTGATAAACCCGATCTTTCCGGAAAAACCATCCACATCATAATAATGACACGGTCCATTCCCAAGGGGCTCCCCAACATACGGTGAAAACCGCGGAAGCTTTTCCCCAAGGATCCGAAGCAGTTCCTCCTCCGACACCCCATGAAATTCTTTTCCCATCCCAATGGACATCATCTCAATAAACCGCACATGCACCCTGTGATCCCTGGCCAAAAGCGCCACCCGGCAAAGATCCTGCTCCTGGATCCCAAGAGGCACACAATTGATCTTCAGTGAAATCTCCGGATACTTCATTGCCTCCGAAATCCCTTCCAGCGTCCGCCCCAGTTCATCCCGCCGCGTGATCCGCCTGCTGCAGGCCTCATCCAGCGTATCCAGGCTGATATTCAATCCGTCCAGCCCCGCCCGGGCAAAATCACTCATCTGATCTTTCAGAAGCACACCATTTGTAGTCAGAGTCACCTTCTCGATCCCCGGCATATTTTTCAGTTTTTCCACCAACTGAGGCATCCGCGGCCGTACAAGCGGTTCCCCGCCGGTCAGCTTGATCTTCCGGATACCCAGCTCTGCCATCACCCGGCAGATCCTCAAAATTTCCTCTTCCTGCAAAATGAGGGAGCGCTCCACATGTTGCACTCCCTCCTCCGGCATACAATAAATACACCGCAAATTACATCTGTCAGTTACGGAAATCCTGAGATAATCAATATTTCTTCCGCACCTGTCTATCATTATTTTTCCTCAAAACGAAAATCTCCGCTTTTGCCTCCTGTTTTTTCTTCCAGATGGATATCAGACATGACCATATGCTTGTCAATTGCCTTGCACATATCATAAATGGTAAGAAGCGCCACCTGAACACCTGTCAGCGCCTCCATCTCCACGCCTGTTTTTCCCTCTGTTTTTACCGTGCAGAATACACGGATCACTCCCGCATCCTCATCGGTCTCAAAATCCACAGAACACTTCTGGATGGGAAGTGGATGGCACATGGGGATCAGCTCAGAAGTACGCTTCACACCCATGATACCTGCCACACGGGCCACACCAAGTACATCACCCTTTTTCACATTTCCGCTTTTTACTGCGGCCATAATCTCCGGGCTTACCTGAATGGAACCCGTGGCTGTTGCCGTACGGTGAGTGACCGGTTTGTCGGACACATCCACCATAACAGCATTGCCGTTTTTATCAAAATGATTCAATTCCATATCTGTCTATACTTAGCAGATCTCAGCGCCTGCAGGCATCTCTTTCTCCGGTACCATCAGGGAAAGATTTCCGTCTGCATCCTCTGCACAGAGGATCATACCCTCGCTGAGGATTCCGGCAAGCTTGGCAGGCTTCAGGTTTGTAACGACCATAACCTTTTTGCCCACCATTTCCTCTGCGGAATAATGAGCCTTGATTCCGGATACGATCTGACGAACCTGGCTTCCGATCTTAACCTGAGAGCAGAGAAGTTTTCTGGATTTCTTAACCTCCTCACAGGCGATGATCTCACCAACCTGGAACTGCAGCTTCTCAAAATCATCGAAAGTGATCTCCGGCTTTGCCTCGATATCGATCACATTCTCTGTTTTCTCCTCTTCTACCTCTTCCTTCGGCTCTTCTTTCGGCTCTTCTTTCTTCGGATGAAGCTTCTCAACCTTCTCAAGAACCTCTTTCAGGTCAAGTCTCGCAAAAAGGATCTCCGGTTTGTCGGTTACGCGGTTTCCTGAAGGATAAAGACCAAACTGCTCCATCTCCTCAAGAGTTCTCTCGTTTGCGTTGAGCTGTACAAGAATACGCTCTGTTGTACGCGGCATAAAGGATTTCAGAAGAGATGCGCCGATGCAGATTCCCTCAACCAGGTTGTAGAGAACGGTTGCAAGACGATCCTGCTTTGTCTCATCCTTTGCAAGTGCCCATGGCATTGTCTCGTCGATATATTTGTTGCAGCGTTTAAACAGAGAGAATACCTCTGTGATAGCATCTGCCACACGAAGCTTGTCCATTTTTGCGGAAACGTTCTTCGGAACCTGAAGGATGAAGCTCTTAAGATCCTCATCAACCGGCTCAGTAACATTCTTATTCTCAACGACTCCGTTAAAATATTTGTTAGACATGGAAATTGTACGGTTTACAAGATTTCCAAGTGTGTTTGCAAGGTCGGAATTCAGTCTCTCAACCATCAGCTCCCATGTGATCACACCGTCATTCTCAAATGGCATTTCATGGAGTACAAAATAACGGACAGCATCTACACCGAAGAACTCAACCAGCTCATCTGCATAGATTACATTTCCTTTGGATTTACTCATTTTCCCATCGCCCTGAAGCAGCCATGGATGTCCGAATACCTGTTTCGGAAGCGGAAGATCCAGAGACATCAGGAAGATCGGCCAGTAAATGGTATGGAAACGAATGATATCTTTTCCGATCAGGTGAAGATCTGCCGGCCAGTATTTGTTGAATTTATCGCTGCTGTTTCCGTCGCAGTCATAGCCGATACCTGTGATATAGTTTGTCAGGGCATCCAGCCATACATATACAACGTGCTTCGGATCGAAATCTACCGGGATTCCCCATTTAAAGGATGTTCTGGATACACAGAGATCCTGAAGTCCCGGAAGAAGGAAGTTGTTCATCATCTCGTTTTTACGGGACTCCGGCTGGATGAAATCCGGATGTGTGTTGATGTAGTCAATAAGCTTATCTGCATATTTACTCATTTTGAAGAAATATGCCTCTTCCTTGGCAGGTACGCATGGACGTCCGCAGTCCGGACATTTGCCGTCTACAAGCTGGGACTCTGTGAAGAAGGACTCACATGGTGTACAGTACATTCCTTCATAATGACCCTTGTAGATATCTCCCTTTGCATACATTTTTTTGAAGATTTTTTTGACCTGCTCTTCATGGTCTTTATCTGTTGTACGGATGAATTTATCATAGGATGTGTTCATCAGATCCCAGATGCGTTTGATCTCACCGGAAACGTTATCTACGAATTCCTTTGGTGTAACACCAGCCTCCTCAGCCTTCAGCTCGATCTTCTGGCCATGCTCATCAGTACCTGTCTGAAAATATACGTCATAACCCTGCTGTCTTTTAAAACGTGCGATCGCATCCGCAAGAACGACCTCATAGGTATTTCCGATATGCGGTTTACCGGATGTGTACGCAATGGCAGTGCTGATATAATATCTCTGCTTTTCCATCTTTTCTTTCCTCCATAAATATAAAAATAAAAAACGCCTTCTCATACCATAACGATATGAGAAGACGAGTTATTACCCGTGTTACCACTTCTTTTCGTTCCTGCCTCGCGGCAAAAACCTCATCAGGTACAGCAAGCTCTATACCCTTCCGCTATAACAGGCGGTCCTGTCACTGCCTGCCGGGGTCCGTTAAATCGGACATTCGCACTTCGCTTATCGCGTTTAAACCGGTTCAGCAATGCCTCTCCGAAGCCATCTTCCATCTGCGCCTGCACATCCCTCTCAGTCTCGGAACTCCTGCATAAAGTGAACCTTTACCATTCACTCTGCCGCAGATCTATGACATCAACTGCGTCACAGCCTACATCTAAAAAGTTCTCCGGGGATTTCCCTGTAGTACGGTGTACACATGTACTCTCTTCTTCCATGAGTTTTCCATATGGGAAAATCGTAACACATTTCCGATGGTTTGTAAACGGGGAATTTCGATACTGTATTACATTCTCCTCTGCCTGTACATCCACCGCCACGCCATCCGGAACGCAATGGTTGTCAGCGTCATTCCTGCTGCCATGCTCACCGCAAAAAGGATCGTATAGATTCCGTCTTTCTGGAATTTCGCCCAGTCCTTCATCAACATCCAGTTCATTGTCCGGTAAAGTGCTGCTCCCGGAATCAGCGGAATTGTCGCGGAAACCAGAAATACAGTTACCGGCGTTTTATGAATTCTTGCCATACATTCTGCATACAAAGTAATAGCTACTGTTGACCAGAAACCGCACACATACGGACTTGGCGTTATGAACTCTACTGCCAGATATACAGCCCAGGACAGACATCCACCCAATGCCGCAAACCAGAGTTTTTTTCCATGGATATTAAATAATGCCGCAAAGCCGAGGGATCCTGTGAAGGATACAACCAGCTGTATGATTTCCCGCATATTTTCCTCCTGAATAAATCATAACTACTATCAAATGCTCCCATTATCTGCTGCATTTCGCTACTCCGCAATTGATACAGTATGTAAACTCCTCATTCACTGCTTATTGCTTTTCGTAACCTTCAAGAGAACTTCCCTGATTCGGTTAAAACAACAGATTCGCCACCGTGAAACCAAGGCCCACGACCAGTGCCAGCAAAAGCGCCTCCATACATCGGATCAAACCTGTAATGGTATCTCCTGAAAACATATCGCGCAATGAATTGGTAAATGCAATTCCCGGTATCAGAAGCATGATATTTCCGATACTGATCAGATCCGCATGATGTCCAAGCCCGATCAGAACTGTAAGATTGGAAAGTACTCCGCCGGCTCCGCAGCAAAGAAGCACTGTCAGCAGCGAGTTTAATGCACCTTTTTTTACAAAAGCCTCAAACAGCTTCAGAGCGATACCAATCAGCGCAGAAGCAATCATATCGTTGACATCTCCTCCGAAAAACACGGAAAAAGAACCTGAAATTACAGCATAGATCAAAATCTGCGTTTTAAAAGAATATCCTTGTTTATCCCGGATCTTTTCCAGCCCCTTCTGGATCTCCTCCGGCTTCGGCCGATACTCACAGATGTATCTGGAAAGCTGGTTCAGGTCATCCAGCCGTCCCAGATCATTGGACATTCCCGGCACACGCCGCGTCTGGGTGCAAATACCGAAATCCTCTCCATAAATAGTCGTCACAATACTGGATGTGATAGAAAAAACATCTGCCCGGGTGGCTCCATATGCCAAGCAGATCCGCCGTATGGTATCTTCCACACGTCCAACCTCTGCTCCGCAGCAAAGAAGCTGTTCACCAATTGTCATCGCATAATATAAATACTGTTCCGCTTCCTCCCGCGTCATCCGGCATCCCTCACTTTCCTGCTTTATTTCATTTTTATCTATTTTAGGACACGTAAATATTAAAATCAACAAGGATTTTTTGTCTTAATATTCATTTCTTCTATATTTCCTCAAAGTAATAAGCAGATATTTTCGCTCAAAATAAAACACCACCCGGACAAAAAAGATATCTATCCCTTCTGTCCGGATGGTGTTTGTGTTTGAAAATCCAATGCTCTGCTCAGTTTTTATTTATTTGAAATCTAATAGATCTTATGCAAGTTTTCCGCCAAGTTCACGGCAAGCTGCAAGTCCTTCATCATCAGGTGTGTTGTTTACAATGAGTCCTTCATCATCAACAAGCTCTGCGCCTGCGTCTTTTGCTCTGCCGCACCAGGTTCTCATCCACTCTCCGTCGCCCCAGTCATAGGAACCGAAAAGCGCAACTTTCTTACCGGAAAGTTTGCCTTCCAGATCAGAGAAGAATGGCTCGAACTCACCATCCTCAAGCTCCTCATCTCCCATTGCCGGACAACCAAGTGCCAAAACATCATAAGAGAGAGCTTTATCTACATCTGCATCTGCAACTTCCATGATCTCAACATCCGCACCAGCTGCTTTTGCACCTTCCTCAACAGCCTGCGCCATAGCCTCTGTGTTACCTGTAGAAGACCAGTAAATAATTCCTACCTTGCTCATCTTAAAAACCTCCTGTTTTTAAACTTTATATTATACGCACATCTGAGATGTACAGAGATGCTTCATACCAACAACCTGCAAAATCGAATACCCCGCACGAATCTGCGCCGCAGTAAACTCCCGGCACTTATCGTAGCTGTCAAAAATCCTGCGAGCCTGCTCCACATCATCATAAACCTTCCAGTAACCACACATCTTGCAGCCACTGCCTCCGAACTTCCGGAAGCCCTTCACGTCTTCAATGGGATAACCCAGGAAAAGTCCGATCTCATGAGGAAACTCCGTCTTATGAAAAAATCTCTCCTTCAAACGGGCGATCATCTCATCCAAAGAACTATCTATATTATACCCATCCTGAAGCAAAAGTTTCCTGGCTTCATCCTGCTTAAGATATTCCTGCAGCATATCCGGCCGGTACACCAGAAGAAGATAATGCTTCCTGCATCCACAGATGATCTCCATACGGATACCTTCCCGTTCAAGACTCTCCTCATAATCCGAAATGATCTCCGGCAGCTCCGGCATTTTTTCCTTGGAAAAGGAAACAAGATTCGCCGGTTTCATTCCCATTAATACAGGGGAACAATGATAACCCATGACAGATTCAAATTTTTCACAAGTCATTTGCATTCTCCTTTACATATTAGTTAGATTTCTCTAACTGTTGTAAATATACTACCAAAGTTAGTCTATGTCAACTTATTTTTATAAATTTTCACCGAGAATTTTTACTGATAAAATCCTATCATTAAGGGCACAATATTCCTTATAACAAACACTCTGTCAGACATCCGACTGCCAGTTCTCACCATTTAACCGAATCAAGTAAGTCCTCTGCAGGGTTGCAAATATCCCCTACACCTGCAGCGTAAAAATACTCATTTACATCCAACTCATAAAATGAAAATATTTCAGGATAATCATATCCAAACCTCTTGACAAATCTCCCTCTGTCATGTATTATAATATCAGTAATAATTACTATTACTGATAGGAGGAAACATTATGGCAGCACTTAAATACAGCCGTCAGCGAGAGTCCATCAAGGAATTTCTGAGATCCAGAACAGATCATCCAACGGCAGATACAGTATACGAGAATCTTCGACAGATCTACCCGAACATCAGTCTCGGAACTGTCTACCGTAATCTTTCTCTTCTCAGTGACATCGGTGAGATCCGGAAGCTGACCAATTTCGGAAGCGCGGATCGCTACGATGGAAGGGTCGCACCACACTCACATTTCATGTGTACCAGATGCAACCGGGTGATCGATATGCAGTCAGACAGCCTTAACGGAATTCTTGAACAGGCAGCTGCAGAATTTATCCACGGAAAAGTCTTTGACGTAGATGCAAGCTTCTATGGGATCTGCAAGGAATGCCTGAAAAAAGAAGAAAAACAAGCTTGACAAAACAAAGATCACATGGTATCATAAAATAGTAATAATTACTATTTTTAATTTAGAAAAAACAAAAACAAACAATATATTTCAAAAAAGAAAAGGAGATCATTACTATGGCTAAATGGGTATGTACAGTATGTGGATATGTTTATGAAGGCGAGCAGGCACCGGAAGCCTGTCCAGTATGTAAAGCACCAGCTTCTAAATTCCAGAAACAGGAAGGCGAGCTCTCATGGGCAGCTGAGCATGTTGTAGGTGTAGCTAAAGGCGTTAGCGAGGACATCCTTGCAGACCTGAGAGCGAACTTCGAGGGTGAGTGCTCTGAGGTTGGTATGTATCTTGCAATGGCTAGAGTTGCTCACAGAGAAGGATATCCGGAAGTTGGTATGTACTATGAGAAAGCTGCTTACGAGGAAGCAGAGCATGCAGCTAAATTCGCAGAGCTCCTTGGTGAGGTTGTAACAGACAGCACAGAGAAGAACCTTCAGATGCGTGTAGAGGCTGAAAACGGCGCTACAGCAGGTAAATTCGACCTTGCAAAACGTGCGAAAGCAGCTGACCTTGACGCAATCCATGACACAGTACATGAGATGGCTAAGGACGAGGCAAGACACGGCAAAGCATTCGCTGGACTGCTTAAGAGATACTTTGGTAAATAAGAAATCCGCATAAAATCGGAATTTTTACAAGAGGGAACCACGTAAAATGGTTCCCTCTTTTTTAATGTTTCTGATGGAGATGTGCAAATTAGTGTACAGATTTTTCAATCTTCCGCACACTATCTGCTCTTACCTGCTCCCGAAGCTCCGTCAGATAATCTGAGAATTTCACCTGTTCATTTCCGTAGGTCATCTGCAGGTTATATTCCAGTGGGATCCAGGTTTTGATGTCGGATTCATTGTGCTGGATCAGCGCTTCCAGTTTGTCCAAAGCTTTGTAGATTCTGGATTCCAGAGTCTGCTGTGCTTCCATTTCCTGATACAGTTCTGCCATCTCTTTATCAAATGATTCCGGCAGAGTTTTCACCCATTCACCCAGCACATCGGCTTCTTTTTCTGAATCTTTTACTGTTTTTTCAAAAGCTGGGATATCCCCGGTAAAAGCTTCTCCCATATCATGGATCAGACACATTTTCATGATCTTCAGAAGATCTGCCTCCGGAAACTCGTCGCTGACAAAATATGCCATCAGAGAAATTCTCCAGGAATGCTCCGCAACACTCTCCCGCCTGCCTCCGGATGTATAGCAATGACGCACTGCATCTTTTAATCGTTCTGCAACAGAAAGTACTTCAATCAGTTTTTCTGGTTTCATATTCGTTCTCTCTCCTCCGTCTTTTCATAATATTTTCACTGACACCAATTCTGTTCATTACTATACCATATCTCCGGTCATGGAAAACAGATGAAAAACAGAAGATTCCATTCTGAAAAAATTTGTCTCAACTAATTTATAAAAAAAATATAAACTTTATTGCATTTTTCTCCATAATCGTCATAATGAAATTATAAACAAAAGAAAGAAGGTGATTGCCGATGGATATCACGGTGTCGGATGAGGTCTCACAGGAATATCATGCGCTTGTGAAGAACATCCTCTGTAACAGAGAGTTCCTGAAGCTGAGCCTGTACACCCACCACCAGTGGACCACACGGCTCATGCACAGTATCAATGTTTCTTACCTCTCCTGGTTCATTGCCAGGAAGCTGGGATGTGACGAGAAAGCCGCCGCAAGGGCAGGACTTCTCCACGATTTCTGTCCCTATGACTTCAGGGCGAAGACACCGACCGGTGAGCATCAGGCGTTTTATCACCCGAAGGCTGCCGCAGACAACAGTGCCGCACACTTTGATGTCACAGACAGAGAGCTGGATGCGATACTCTCACATATGTTCCCTCTGGGACCTCTTCCACGCAACAGGGAAGCCTGGATCATCAGCTTTGCCGATAAAGCCTGCGCCATCGCGGAAGGCTGCCATATCGCCATTGCACTGGCCAGGCGGAACCGGATCGTCATCAATCCGGCATAATTTTCACACAAAAAACAGGGCCGTCGCCACTTCCGACGAGCCCTGTTTTTGTGTGGAAATTTATTTTATGGTAATACTTTGCAGATTACTTTCTATATCTTAGTTCTCTTTCACAACAACCTTATCCAGATGCCAGATATCATCTACATACTCCTGGATAGTTCTGTCGGATGTGAACTTACCGCTGCATGCTGTATTAAGAAGTGCCATCTTAGCCCAGCGTTTCTCATCCTTATATGCTTCCTCAACACGCTTCTGTGCCTCTGCATAGGAACGGAAGTCGCCAAGGATGAAGTACTGGTCAGGTCTCGGCATGTTGCGTTTGTCGAGAAGTGAATTGTAGATATCACGGAACATCTCTGTATCGCTGGAGAAGGTTCCGTTGATCAGCTGCATCAGTACCTGACGGATCTCCGGATCTGTGTTGTAGATGAAGTCCGGATCGTAACCGCCGTTGTTCTCATAGTTGATGATCTGGTCGGAGCTCATACCGAAGATAAATGCATTCTCCTCGCCAACCTCCTGTACGATCTCAACGTTAGCACCATCCATGGTTCCAAGTGTCGGAGCACCGTTCAGCATGAATTTCATGTTACCTGTACCGGAAGCCTCTTTACTTGCTGTGGAGATCTGCTCGGAAACATCTGCTGCCGCAAAAATGATCTCAGCGTTGGATACACGGTAGTTCTCGATGAATACAACCTTCAGCTTGCCGTTGATGGAAGCATCATTGTTTACAACATCTGCCACACAGTTGATCAGCTTGATGATCTTCTTTGCACGTGCGTAAGCTGCGGAAGCTTTTGCACCAAAGATAAATGTTCTTGGATAGAAATCCATCTCCGGATGTGCCTTAATCTGGTTGTACAGATAGATCACATGCAGGATGTTAAGAAGCTGACGTTTGTACTCATGAAGTCTCTTAACCTGGATATCGAAGATAGAGTGCGGGTCAACCTCAACACCATTGTGCTCCAGGATATATTTTGCAAGACGCTCTTTGTTCTTGAACTTGATGGTCATGAACTCCTGAAGAGCCTTCTCATCGTCTGCGTAAACTTTAAGCTTGGAAAGCTGGGAAAGATCTGTGATCCAGTCCGGTCCGATCTTGTCTGTTACCCAGTCAGCCAGAAGCGGGTTTCCATGAGCAAGGAAACGTCTCTGTGTGATACCGTTTGTTTTGTTGTTGAACTTCTCAGGCATCATCTCATAGAAATCCTTCAGCTCCTGATTCTTGAGGATCTCGGTATGAAGGCGTGCAACACCGTTTACAGAGTAGCCTGCAACGATCGCAAGGTGAGCCATCTTAACCTGTCCGTCATAGATGATCGCCATCTTCTTGATCTTCTCGAAGTTTCCAGGATATTTCTGCTGGATCTCAAGAATGAAACGACGGTTGATCTCCTCGATGATCTGGTATACACGCGGAAGCAGTCTGGAGAACAGCTCGATCGGCCATTTCTCAAGTGCCTCGGACATGATGGTGTGGTTGGTGTAAGCACAGCATTTTGTTGTGATATCCCATGCCTGATCCCAGCCAAGACCTTCCTCATCGATAAGAATACGCATCAACTCTGCAACTGCAACTGTCGGATGAGTATCATTCATCTGGAATACAACCTTCTCATGAAGCTTGGTAATGTCGTCGTGTGTTTTTTTGTATTTGGCAATCGCTGCCTGAAGGCTGGCAGATACGAAGAAGTACTGCTGTTTCAGACGAAGCTCTTTACCTGCCATATGGTTATCATTCGGATAAAGCACCTCTACGATAGTACGTGCAAGGTTCTCCTGCTCTACTGCGTTGTGATAATCACCCTTGTCAAAAGAGTCAAGGTTGAAGTCTACGATCGGCTCTGCATCCCAGATACGAAGTGTGTTTACAACATCGTTGTTATAACCTGTGATCGGCATATCGTAAGGAACAGCCTTAACTGCCTGATATCCTTCATGGATGAATTTATTCTCGTTCTTCACCGGATCCCACTCAACGCGTACATATCCGCCGAAATGAACCTCTTTTGCATACTCCGGACGACGGAGCTCGAAAGGATAGCCGTTCTTCAGCCAGTTATCCGGTGCCTCTACCTGATAACCGTCACGGATCTCCTGCTTGAACATACCATAACGGTAACGGATTCCGCATCCGTATGCACAGTAGTTCAGAGTTGCAAGAGAATCCAGGAAGCATGCTGCCAGTCTTCCAAGTCCACCGTTTCCAAGAGCCGGATCCGGCTCCTGGTCTTCGATGCAGTTAATGTCAAGTCCAAGCTCCTCAAGAGCCTCCTTAACCTCGCCGTATGCACCAAGGTTGATCAGGTTGTTTCCAAGGGCACGGCCCATAAGGAACTCCATGGACATATAATATACGATCTTCGGGTCCTGTTTTTCATACGCCTTCTGGCTCTTGAGCCAGTTGTCAATGATCACATCCTTCACAGTGTAGCTTACAGCCTGAAAGATCTGCTCCTGTGTAGCCTCTTCCAGTGTTTTTCGATAAAGGAATTTTACGTTTTCTTTTACACTTTTTTTGAATTCCTCTTTCTCAAACTGCTTGTCAATCATTAGTTTTCCTCCTGTACTTTGGATACTCCCAGTGTTACAGCCTCTTTATTGATGTTCCACTCCTTGGTATAACCCTCTGCTTCTCCCAGAATAATGTTTTCTGCCAGTACTTCACGTTTGATCTCATCCTGGTTTGCTTTCATGATATCCATGATCTTATCGTTATCTTTTGCATAGACAATGATCTTGTCCATGACTTCGAAACCAGCCTCTTTACGCATAGTCTGAACCTTGCTGATGATCTCGCGGACAAAGCCCTCCTGGATCAGTTCGGGTGTAAGGTTTGTATCAAGGACAACGGATGTCTCACCGTCTGTCTCTGTCACATAGCCCTCGCTCTGGGCTGTTTCGATCAATAAGTCTTCCTCTGCAAGCTCGACGCTGTTTCCGTCAATGTCAAGAACGAGAACACCATTATCTCTCAGCTCTTTCATTGCTGCGGTTCCGTCGATCTCGGAGAGTGCGGTACGGATGCCGTTCAGAAGCTTGCCGTATTTCGGTCCTACTGTACGAAGCTGTGGCTTGAAGCTGTAGGAAATGAAGGACTCTACATCATCTGCGAATTTCACTTCTTTTACGTTAAGCTCATCTGCGATGATATCTGTGTAGAATTTATCCATAGCTTTCTCAGCTTTTACATACATGGTTCCGATCGGCTGACGGTTCTTGATGTTTGCGGTATTTCTGCATGCACGTCCGAGAACAACGATCTCAAGAAGCTCTTCCATGTTTGCCTCAAGATCCTTGTCGATCCATGCCTCGTTTACCTCCGGGTAATCGCAGAGATGGATACTCTCCGGAGCGTCTGCATCAATGCTTCTTACAAGGTTCTGGTAGATATCCTCAGTCATGAACGGGATCATCGGAGCTGCAGCCTTGGCAACTGTTACCAGTGCTGTGTAAAGTGTCATGTAAGCATTGATCTTATCCTGCTCCATGCCCTTTGCCCAGAAACGCTCACGGCTTCTTCTTACATACCAGTTACTCATATCGTCAACAAATTCCTGGAGTGCTCTTGCAGCCTCCGGAATCTTGTAGGAATCAAGATCCGCATCGACAGTCTTCACCATGGTATTCAGCTTGCTGAGCAGCCATTTATCCATAACCGGAAGCTTATCGTAATTTAAAGTATATTTAGTTGCATCAAAATTGTCAATGTTCGCATACAATACGAAGAATGCGTAGGTGTTCCACAGCGTGCTCATGAACTTTCTCTGTCCCTCTACAACTGCCTTGCCATGGAAACGGTTCGGAAGCCATGGAGCACTGTTGATGTAGAAATACCAGCGGATCGCATCTGCACCGTATTTGTTCAGTGCATCAAACGGATCTACTGCATTTCCCTTGGACTTACTCATCTTCTGTCCGTTCTCATCCTGTACATGTCCCAGAACGATTACATTCTTATACGGAGCCTTATTGAAAAGCAGTGTGGACTCAGCAAGAAGGGAGTAGAACCATCCTCTTGTCTGGTCAACAGCCTCGGAGATGAAGTCTGCCGGGAACTGCTGCTCGAACAGGTCTTTATTCTCAAATGGATAATGATGCTGTGCAAAAGGCATTGCTCCAGAATCGAACCAGCAGTCGATTACCTCCGGTACACGGTGCATGGTCTTGCCGCAGTCCGGACACTTCATGGTGATATCATCAATGTATGGACGGTGAAGCTCGATGGTCTTCGCGCGCTCGTCACCACTCTTCTCATAGAGATCCTGACGGCTTCCTACGGATTCCATATGTCCGCACTCACACTGCCAGATATTCAGTGGTGTTCCCCAGTAACGGTTTCTGGAAATACCCCAGTCCTGAACGTTCTCAAGCCAGTCACCGAAACGTCCCTTACCGATGCTCTCCGGAATCCAGTTGATAGTATTGTTGTTACGGATCAGATCATCCTTTACTGCAGTCATCTTGATGAACCAGGACTCACGTGCATAGTAGATAAGCGGTGTGTCACATCTCCAGCAGTGCGGATAATCATGCTCGAATTTCGGTGCGTCAAAAAGCTTGCCCTCTTTGTCAAGGTCTGTGAGGACCATCGGGTCCGCTTTCTTTACGAATACACCTGCGTATGGTGTCTCTTTGGTCATGTTACCCTGTCCGTCTACGAACTGTACGAACGGAAGGTCATACTCACGTCCGACACGGCTGTCATCCTCACCAAATGCAGGTGCGATATGAACGATACCAGTACCATCACTCATGGTAACGTAGTTGTCACAGGTTACGAAGTGAGCTTTTTTGTGCTGTTTTGCTGCTGCCTCTCCTGTACATGCAAAAAGCGGCTCATATTCTCTGCGCTCAAGGTCTGTTCCTTTATATTTCTCAAGGATCTCATATGCAGGCTCATCATCCTTTGCAAGCTTGCCGAGAACCTTGTCCAGAAGTGCCTCTGCCATGTAGTAGGTATAGCCGTCTGCTGCTTTTACCTTACAGTAGATCTCGTCCGGGTTTACACAAAGTGCAACGTTGGATGGAAGTGTCCATGGTGTTGTTGTCCATGCCAGGAAGTATGCGTCCTCACCAACAACCTTGAAACGCACGATCGCAGAGCGCTCTTTAACAGTCTTGTAGCCCTGAGAAACCTCCTGTGCGGAAAGAGGAGTTCCGCAGCGTGGGCAATAAGGAACGATCTTAAAGCCTTTGTAAAGGAGACCTTTTTCCCAGATCTCTTTCAGCGCCCACCACTCGGACTCGATGAAATTGTTGTCGTATGTTACATACGGATGCTCCATGTCAGCCCAGAAACCAACGGTAGATGAGAAATCCTCCCACATTCCCTTGTATTTCCATACGCTCTCCTTACACTGCTGAATGAACGGCTCCATTCCGTACTCCTCGATCTGCTCCTTGCCGTCAAGGCCAAGCTTCTTCTCAACCTCAAGCTCAACCGGAAGTCCGTGAGTATCCCATCCTGCTTTTCTCGGAACCATGTACCCCTTCATTGTACGGTATCTCGGGATCATATCCTTGATAACTCGTGTCAGAACGTGTCCGATATGTGGCTTACCATTTGCGGTAGGCGGTCCGTCATAGAATGTGTATGTCTCGCCCTCTTTACGGCTGTCCATACTCTTTTCGAAAATCTTGTTGTCTTTCCAGAATTTCTCGACTTCTTTTTCACGGTCAACAAAATTCAGATTCGTGTCAACTTTACGATACACAATATTTACCTCCTGTGTCTGATTACTGGCTGCTGCCTCATCTGTAAGGCCACAGCGGATTGTTTCTTCACAGATACCTGTTCGTGCCAATGCTTCGGGCACTTATAAAAAAAGACCCCATCCTGTAAAAGGACGAAGTCTGATTCGCTGTACCACCTGTTACATTATACGGGCCTGTGTCCGGATCCCTGCGTCTTCTGCTGTGTTCTTATGCTCTGTGTTATGGCGCGGGCTGTTGTTCCATGTCTGTTCATGGCGGACAATTCTTTGTATCTGCCGATATATGTTCCCTGTAACGGAGGAAATCCGTCAGTTCTTACTTAATGATCATCTGTATATCAGATATTCTTCCGGCTGCTGCCGGACAACTTCGGAACTGAAGCTCAGGAGTGATATTCCGCCATATTTACTCGTCCCGGGCTCCCACCATCCCCGGTTCGCTGCAAGCTTTCCATATGGCCTACTGTCTCCATCACAGCTTTTTCTATATACGCTGTCTATTATAGGTTGGGGAAAATCCATATGTCAAGTGTTTTCATGGATTTTTCTTATTATATGTATGTTCACTTCTTCTTAATGGAATTTTCACAGACTGCAAGTGGTTTTTCCGGGAGGAAAGTGGTATACTACTACAGAATCTTGAGGGCAAAAATACAGCGTTTCATTAATACAATGCTATAATTAATGAAATACTGCACCTCATCACAAAACGGGCAAGATTTTTTCGGTTACTGATTCTCAAATGAATAATAACCTTCTCGCCCGGATTTATCACTGAAAGGTATCTTGTTATGAAAAATATGAAAAAACGATCCTTGCGCCGGATCTTTGCAGGCATTCTCAGCATAGGGATCCTGCTCACAGGCGCAGCTCCCTGCGCGGCGGCTGCCTATGGATACGATGAATATGGTGATCCTATCGTCACTGCCACACCGGTTCCTGATGGTCAGGCCGCAGCAGTCACGCCTGCTCACTCCAGCTATTATTCACAGGCTGCCGACACCGATTCCATTGACGGGTGGCCCAAAGGTCCCGGCATCGAAGCACAGGCTGCAGTCCTTATGGACGTAAATACAGAAGCCGTTCTTTATTCCAAAAATGCGGACACACAGCTCTACCCTGCCAGCATCACGAAGATCCTGACTACACTGCTTGCCTGCGAAAATCTGAACGCTAAGACAAACATTACCGTATCTGAAAAAGCTTCCACCAGTGTAACTGCCGGAGATTCCAGTATTTATGCTGCTCCCGGTGAAAAATTCACCAGGGATCAGGCCCTGATGGCTGTCATGCTCCAGTCCGCTAATGAAATGTCTGTCGCCGTTGCGGAAGAAGTTTCCGGTTCTGTAAAGAAATTCACAGAACTCATGAACTGGCGCGCCAAGCTTTTTGGCTGCAAGAACACACACTTTAACAATCCCAACGGTCTTCCGGATGAGAATCATTACACCACAGCCTCCGACATGGCAAAGATCGCCAAATCCGCCTGGCTGAATCCTCTTTTCCGGCGATACTGCACCAAACGTTATTACGAGATCCCGCCTACCAATAAATTTGCGGAAGCCCGCCAGCTGCTCAATCATCACAAGATGATGAAAAACGGCGAATATTATTATGAAGGCGTCCGTGGCGGAAAAACAGGCTACACGGATGCATCCGGCAACACACTTGTCACCTACTGCAAACGAGGAAATATAACGCTGGTAGCCGTGATCCTGAATTCTACTTCCGCGGCAAATGCTTACAGCGATACCGCTTCTCTTTTTAATTATGGTTTTGAAAATTTTGAAAAGGTGGATATGAAGGTGTCCATGGAGCCAGTCCCGTTTAAGGTACTCCCTTGTGACAAATATATCCTTAAGAATAACGGAAACACCTATCCGTTTTATTATCAGACAAAGGTTTATGTGACCCTTCCAAAAGGTATCAAAAAATCACAGCTTAACAAACGCCAGGCCGTTCTTCAGAATGCTGTCGGCCCACTGCGTCTGAAAAGCAAATATTATTATAAGAAACAAATGGTCGGATGGGGAATGCAATACGAACGAAACATCGTATCAGATCTTCTCCTGGCTTCGTAACATTTTCCTGCGGCGGAGAGATTCGTGCTTTTCACGGATCTCATCCGCCGCTTCTGTATCTTCTGCTCTCAGGGTCTTCACCCCGAAATATTTTCCCTCATCGGTTTTTCGGATCCGGATCTTTCCGGCAACAGGTCCATGCTCATGGCAAAGGGCAAGGCTGTAATACACCTTGGAATTGTTGGTACTGAACCAGCGGATCTTCCTCTTGGCAGGGCATCTGCAAATGGGACACATGGTACTTACCATGGTACGGTCCTTCATCAGACGCTCCTTTGATACAAATTCCCTGGACACAAACTTGTCATGGTCTGTATAGGAAATATAGATCTCGCTGTCTCTGGATTTTGGATTCTGATATACATCCAGGGACGGATGGCGGATCATGCAGGCTTCATCGATCTCCAGGAGTATCCTGGCAGTATAGCTGGCGTCTGCCAGTGCCCGGTGAAAATCCCGGTTTTTGGGAAGCTGCAGGTAGTCTGTAGCATATTCCAGGGAACGCCTGGATATTCCATCCTCGAATTTTATGCTGAAAAGTTTCTGCACATCGTAGTAATGCACCGGCCCTGGCATCAGCTTCAGAAGATTATAGTATTTCATATTGCGCTGAAGTTCCATCACATCCTGGTCTCCCCAGGTAAAAAAGCGATACTCCTCCCCGCACCATTCCAGAAATCTGCGGATTGCCCTTGGAAAAGGGATGCCTTTTTCCAGTTCATGATAATCCACGTGGATCACTTCATGGATACTGTCGTGGATCCAGTGGTACACTTTGGGCTTGATCAGGCACTGAAAGGTATCAACGATCTCTCTTTTTTCATTTAATTTTACTGCCCCGATCTCTATGATCTCAAACGGGAGCCGACTATCCGGATGTCTTCTTCCATCCGGATTCTGGTTCCATTCCAGGTCAAATACAATATAGTTCATGGGTTTTCTATCCTCTTATCTGACTGCTCAGCTGCTTCATAAATGCAGCTGTTTCCGGATCGTTGTCCGGCTATTTCATATTTTTGCATTCGGACACAGAATAAATCGCTTCAAACAGCTCCTGCTGGAAGCTTTCTGTATCTGCATCTGTCAGAATCATATCTTTCATTTCGTCTTCTTCGTGTAGCCACCAGCGGAAATCGCATAATGTGGCACCCCGTCCGGCACCATCTGAACAATCCACATCCAGGAATACTTTTTCTGTTTTAAAGAACTCCGGATGGATGAGATACATAAACGGTACAGCAGCATGGATACTTGCCACGCAGCGATATTTGGAAAAATTTTCAAGTACGTAGCCAGCCATATCTCCACAGGCTCTGGCTGCCGGATCACCGGACTGGCACAGCTTCATGATCTGGTTTCTGGTGAGATTACATTTCAGGGTAGCATCCAGTCCACACATGATCAGTGGGATTCCGGAATCGAATACGATCTTTGCCGCCTCCGGATCTGCGTAGATGTTGAATTCCGCTGCCGGTGTGATGTTTCCGCCTTTTGCTGCGCCGCCTGTAAATACGATTTTTCTGATCTTATTCTTTATTTCAGGAAAAACCTTCAACAGAAGTGCAAGATTAGTCATTGGTGCAGTTTCGATCATTACTACCTGCTCGCCCTCCGGAATGGCATTCAGAATGTCACGGATAAAAAGCACTGCATTGTCAGAAGCAGCCTCTGATTTTGCTTCCGGCAGTACGCAATGACCAAGCCCTGTCTCTCCGTGAAATTCTTCCGCATAAATTGCCGCTTTCACAAGAGGACGGTCCTGGCCTCCTGCCACCGGAACCTTCAGTCCGTAAAAATCCACCAGCTCCAGTGCATTTTGGGTCACTCTTTCTATCCTGGTACTTCCTGCAGATGTCGTCACTGCAAGCAGCTCCAGTTCATCCTGATGTGCTGCCGCATATGCCAGTGCGATCCCGTCATCGATTCCGGGATCACAGTCCATGATAACCTTGATCTTATCTCCCATATATTCACCTCTGTAAAAACTCTTTCCCCAATTTTATAGTATTGCCGAATTTCCGCTGTTTACCTGTTCCAAGTATAACAGAGTGAGGAAAGAGTGTAAAGTTAATCAGAATTCGTTACTGTTCACTCCGTTCTCAGCAACACGCTTCGCGGAATATTACCAGTAAACAGTAATCAGAATTCACCTCTGTACTTCAGGCTGAAACGTAAAGAACCCCTCTGCCGGACATTGGCAGAGGGGTGGAAAAAAGGGGGTTATATTCATTTATATAAACAAATGCAATGTGCAATTTGGAGCTTTAATATTTGCAATATCCGTTTGGGTTGTTCCGGATATTGTTATTATGCTATATCCCATCACCCGGAGCTTGCAATCCAGTACCGGGGCTTCACAATAAATGCTGATCAATCAATAGAAACAAATTTCTTCTCTTCTGCTTCTTTCTTGGTCTCTTCCTTCGGGAAGGTTACATGAAGGATTCCGTTCTCATATTTCGCATGGATATCTTCATGCTTAATGCTCGAGCCTACATAAAAGCTTCTGTTGCAGGTTCCTGTATAACGTTCTCTGCGAACATATTTACCTTTATCATCCTTCTCGTCCTTCTTCTCTTCTCTGGTTGCCTGAATGTTCAGATAACCATTCTTCAGCTGGATCTTCACATCCTCTTTCTTAAATCCCGGAAGATCGATCTCCAGTTCATAATTGCCATCTACATCACGGATATCTGTCTTCATCATATCCTTCACCTGAGGATAAGCATTGGCAGCTGCCTGACGGCCTGTCGGATATCCCATAAAATCATCAAATAAATCTTCTCCGAAAATACTTGGCATTAACATAACTCATTCCTCCTGATCTATATTCGCTGCGTGCTGCGCAGGCGTTTTTAATTTACTGTTTCTGAAAACATCTGCAAATTCTGTAAGAACTTTCTCCGGAAGATTTCTTTTTTCTCTCTTCCTTTGTTCTGTATGTACTATAACACGCATTATTAGCACTGTCAAGTGGTGAGTGCTAATTTCACACTTTCTTCACATTTTCCGTAATTTTACGATCCATTTTTCCGATACATATGTCTTAAGCGCCGAAGATAGAAGGACTCCCAGGATCAGAAATGGAACTGCCTGAAAAAACACTCCCATAAATACATAAATATAATAACTGCTTTCATAAAAAAGAGCCCACGTCTGCTGAATACAGAAAAGAACATCTGTATCGGGACCATGGATTCCGTATTCAGTGCAGTGGAGATATGCTTCATGAGATCTGTCGAATAATACATTTAATCGATACCGGGACGGTAATAAGGCAGGCTACCGCACCAGATAGCATGGCTGCAACATCCTGGAATAGGAACTGGGAATTAAGAATGATCTCTAGGCTATATTGCTGTGTCTGAATGTATGAAAATAATAAAATAGTTCCTCCAAGATAAGCAAACAGCAACGTATTTACCGTTGTACCGATAATTTCTTTCCCAACCTGATAGCCAGAAGCTGTAAGCTCTTTCGCTGTCAGACTGTTTTTATGAGTCCAGACTTCATATACAGAAGATGTTACAGATAATGCTGTATCGATAACAGCCCCAAGAGTACTGAAAACAGTTACAAATATTCCTACATGAAGCATGTTAATATGAAGGTCCGTACTGTAATAATACATAAAATCGTCTTCCGAAATCTGCAGCTCATTTAACCCGTAACTTCCTGATCTCCATGTAATAATATAAATCGGAATAAACAAAAGTAACATTACCAGCAGTGTAGCCAGAAAAGCCGCCCGCGTCTTTGGATTATTTCCGTTCTGATAAAACAGAGAAATATAACAGACACCTGCACCTGCCACCAATATCAGGAGCAGTACAGGAAAACCGGCAGACATCAGCATAATTGAAAAAAATAAAATTACAATATTCCCCGCCAGTGTCATAATTGACATGGCTCCACGCTCTCCGCCAATCAAGATCACCAGAAAAATTAAAATCAATGCAAGAAAAATGATCATTCTCTGACACCCCTTTTCCGTGATGGTATTTTCATAATCACTGAAGCAATAAAAACAGATACCGGTATTGCCAGTACAATTCCAATACTTTCTATCAGAAAACGACAGATATCATATGGAATGTGGTATCTCACGATCGTTACAAAGCTTATATCATTATTCATCTTAAGTATGAACATGGGAATCATGCCGCTTGCCAAAACAAACAGCAGTACATTTATCATGGTTCCCATAATATCATATCCGATTTCACGACCGGAATGTATCAGTCTTCTCAGAGAAACCGATGGATTTTTCCGCACGATCTCTCCTACTGCTGCGCTGATCGTCACCGTCACATCCATAATTGCACCAAGTCCTGTCAGCATAATATCTGCCCAGAATATATCTGCTGAATTGCCTGTACTTCCAAGGTATTCCAGATTGGAATAATCCAGATCTCCGTACATATAAATAGAAAATTCAAACAATGCCATGATCAGAAACAGAACACACAGTGTTGAAAGAACTGAGGAAAATGTTTTTCTATGAATTCCATTTAAGCAGATCAATGTAGTCAGTGAAAAAAGAACTGCGATGACATTACAGATATTTAAAATATTTTTCCCTTCTGTAAAAGCCTGAAATCCATACGCAAATATGACTGTATTCAGTATCAGTGATATGATCGTGTAAAATCCCTGCTTTCCTGTAATGCAGATCAGAAGAAAAAATAATCCTCCTGCCAGTAATGCCAGATACCCATCCCTTTTTACAGAACGTATCGTTTTTCCGGGGCTTTCCTTTGAACCGCTTAAAAGAACGGTGTCTCCTTTATGATATTTCTTGGTCTGAACCTGAGAAGATGTATATTCATTAGAGACCGTTATTTTTTCCCCTTTATGCGAACCGTTTAATATCCGTGCCGTAATATTCTGAGTATAGTAATATTCTTTTGAGCCCCTGGTTCCTTCTCTGCTCAGAGTCTGTTTTTCTGTTACGGAACATATTTTTGCCAGCGGTGTATGATAAAATCGGGAATTACAGCAGGTAAACAGAACAAAAATAATATATATGCCGGCTAAAAGATATTTTTTGTGAAATATGCAGGATTTCATTAACTTCATTCCCCCTGTAGAAATATTGCAATCGTAAACGCACTGACCGGTTGCCTTTTATCGAAGTAACATTGTACGCTTTTTGAAAGTATCGGTCAATATAAGGTATACAAAAAACAGCAGCAGAACCGTTTTTACAGTTCTGCTGCTGCCCCCATAATTATTTTAACAAATACCTGACTTCAAAAAAGCCATTATTTACAAAGCGCAGAAAATGCATCTGCAACAAACTGAACCTTGGTTCCGATAATAACCTGTACAGAAGTTTTTCCAGGTTTGATCACGCCTGCAACACCTGCAGATTTGATCACCTTATCATTTACAGCTGTAATATCCTTAACCTCAAGTCTCAGTCTTGTGATGCAGTTATCGATGCTTGTGATGTTCTCTTTTCCGCCACAGCCTTCAAGGATCTTCGCGGCAATAGCAGTATAGTCATCATTTGCAAGCTCGATATTCTTCTCTGCCTCAAGATCGTCATCGTCTTCTCTTCCCGGAGTCTTCAGATCAAATTTCTTGATGGCAAAAAGGAATACAACATAGAATACGATAAATGCTGCAATTCCAAGAGGAAGGATGAGCAATGTCTTCTGTGCTGCCGGAAGTGAGGATGAGAAAAGTAAATCCATCGCACCGGCAGAGAAGCTGAAGCCTGCACGGAATCCAAGAGCAACTGTGATCATGGTGAAGATACCGTAAAGTAATGCATAAATTACATAAAGGCCAGGAGCAAGGAACATAAATCCAAACTCGAACGGCTCAGTTACACCACAGATAAATGCACAGATCGCTGCAGATGCAACAAGACCGATGGCAACTTTTTTCTTTGCAGGTTTCGCACATTTAACCATTGCAAGTGCTGCACCAGGAATACCAAACATCATACATGGGAAGAATCCGGACATGTACATTCCAAGGCTCCAGGATACATCTGCAGAGGTTTCACCTGCCCAGAAGTGCTGAAGATCACCAAGTCCGATGGTGTCAAACCAGAATACATTGTTCAGTGCGTGATGTAATCCGGTAGGGATCAACAGACGGTTCAGGAATGCATAGATACCTGCACCAACAACATCCATACCTGCGATTGCTTTTCCTAATGCTACAAGTGCACTGAAAAGTAATGGCCATACAAACAGTAATACAACAGATACGATAATGGAAACCACTCCTGCGATGATCGCTACGCAGCGCTTGCCGCTGAAGAAGGAAAGCCAGTCAGGAAGCTTGGTGCTCTTGAATTTGTTATAGCATGTAGATCCGATGATACCGGCAAGGATTCCGATAAAAGGATTCGCAATTTTGTCAAACGCAAGAGTTTTTGTTGCACTGTCAGCGATTGATGGCATGATGGTTGTAACAAATCCTGTAGAAAGAAGTGTTGTGAGCATCAGCTAGGATGCAAGTGCAGCGATTCCGCCGGTTCCGTCATTCTTTTCTGACATACCGACACCAACACCGATAGCAAAAAGGATTGCCATGTTGTCGATCAGAGCTCCGCCTGCCTTAACCAGAAACAGACCGATCAGATTGGCTGTGCCATGAATGTCTCCACCCTGCATAGTTGCCGGACATAACCAGTATCCGATACCCATGAGGATACCACAGATCGGCAGTACTGCCACCGGAAGCATTAACGCTTTTCCCAGTTTTTGAAGAAATTTCATATATTTCCCCTCCCTTAAAATAAATATATTTGACCGGATCACTCCGGTTATAACACCCCGAAAATTGCTACTATCTCCGGGCTGCTATAAGCCTGTCAGCTGCATGAAGATGATCATGAAAGCTTGAGGACGGCTTCATCCGCCGAAACATCCCCCTCCTTCTGGAGGCTTATCTTTCCGTAATCATCTGTGTTGCAGATCAGAACCGGGATAATCGTGTTTAAACCGGCTTTCTCAATTTTGTCCAGATCAGCCTCTATCAGAAGATCACCCTTTTTAACCTTGTCACCTGCTGCAACGTGCGCTTTAAAAGGTTCGCCCTTAAGTGTGACTGTATCCAGTCCGATATGTATCAGTATTTCTGCGCCCTGAGTGCTTGTCAGCGTAACTGCATGAAGAGTATCAAATACCATTGCCACCTCACCGTCTGCCGGAGCATATATCCTGCCATCTGCCGGGATCACTGCAAAACCGTCACCCAGTACCTTGTCCGCAAAGACAGGGTCCGGAACCTCCGCAAGGGGAACCACTCTACCCTTGCAGGGTGCATAGATTAAATTTCCTTTATCTTTTCCTTTAAAAAATTTCAGCATATTCTCTTCCTCCCGTTATTTCACCACTTCTTCCGGTATTGATATCCGCGATGTCGATTTGTAAATATGTCTATATATTTTTTATCCGTTCCGAGTTTATATTATATATTTCGTATAATTTTCATTTTTTGGTTTTTAGGCATGTGTATATATTAACCATTATTTTCGGTTTTGTCCACATTTTTATCGGTATTTTTCAAAAAAATAAGCTGTAGCACATTAACGCGACAGCTTATGTGAGAATATTCAGTTTACTTCAGCAGTTCTTTTTCTTTCATATTCGTTGTCACCTGAAACTCTCCGTTGATCCGTTGGATCTCGTATACCAGGGGATTATTTCTGGCCCAGCCGGGATCTTTTTCTGCCTGCCGGTTCCAGCTGTACCAGGCGCGGACAAAGCCTTCGTGGATGGTAGATTCCGCTTCCTGGCGGGCCTGGACCGCATCCTGATAATCCACAAAAGTTCCGATATAAAATCGTTTCCCCTTGAATCCGATGGTAGCACGGTATTTTCCATTCCGCAGCTGATAGACGCCACGGAATCCGCTGGTATTATCACTGCGGTGCTTTCTTTTTTCCAGCATCTCCACACAGGTTCCATCTACCATATGCAGCTGCCCGGGAAGCTCCTTCCATATCTCCTGTCTCAGACAGCCACAGCTTCTGTAATTACCATGAAGAAGGCCATCCTCTGTCACATCCACTTCATTTCCGCAGTCACACCGACAATGCCAGAACACAGAGCCCTTTTTGCTCCTTTTATCTGTATGATAGAGAGCAGTCAGCCGCCCGAAACGCTGTCCGCTGATGTCGGTGATCCCGCGACCTCTGACATAATGGCCGCAACCGCAGCTGGTACATTTTCCGGCTTTCAGGCTGTGTGCAGTGGAAATATGCATATTCCCGCAGTCACAGCGGCATTCCCACCTGGTCCTGCCGTTTTTACTTTCCATTTTTTTTACTGCCACAAGTTTCCCGAAACGCCGGCCTGTAAGGTCTTCTGCCACCGGTCCTCTCTTGGCACTGTTTTCCGGAATACATCCACAGTCCTTTACAGTCCCACGCATCAGATGTCTGGTATTTACTTTTATCTCATTTCCACAATCACATCTGCACAGCCATACAACATACCTGTTTTCCCGCTCATCCAGTTTTTTCAGTACCGTCAGATGACCAAATCTCTGACCTTCCAGTTTAAGTCCGTTTGCCATCCTCTGTCCCTCACATTTCGTCAAAAAAAGCGATGCGGTAGAAATTTTTCCTGCCGCACCGCTGTCCGGATCCTGTTATTTATCCGTTTTCTTTTTTCTTCTGACAAATACTACTGCCAGTAATACCACGCATCCGGAAACGCAGATCACTGCGATCCATTTTGCAATGTTTGTGTTATCTCCTGTTTTTGGCATAGCTTTTACATGACTGGAACCAGTATTTCCTGTATAGGAAGAAGTTCCCGTATAGGAAGAAGTTCCGGAAGCAGGCGGATTGCTGTCAGGTTTTATCGGCGTGTTCGTTATGGTCGCTGCCGGAGTTCTGGTCGGCACTGCAGTCGGAGTTTTTTCCGGAAGTGGTGTCGGTGTATTTTCCGGTACAGGTGTCGGCGTATCCACAGGATCGTAGGAATTCACAAAGCCGATATCCTGTTTCTCGCTGTTCATCTGTGCATCGGTATGTGCAGCCACAACTGCTTCCAGATCACCGGACTCTCCGTTCGTTACTGTTACTTTCACATAATAAACGGTATTGTCATAATGTCCGTTTTCCAGCTTTCCAGGCTGCTGGGAAACGCTGTAAGTGTATACGCCAGGAACAGCATATTCCACTGCAGGAAATTCTGCTTTCCCCGCACCTGTGATCGTGATCGTATTTTCTTCCGGCATGGGTGCTTCGTCCTCACCCTGAAGAATGATCGTATAAGTTTCGTCCGGAGATGGCTTCTCACCTGACAATTCCACGCTGACAGGAATCTTTACTTCCGCAACTCCAGCTGCCATAGCTGAAATCGGAAAAACTGTCAGGCACAGAACCGCAAGCAGGAGCACTGCCGGAAATTTTCGTATATTCGTCTTCATCCCCTCCTTACGTCTCCGGCGAATAAGGTTTCATTACCGCCAGAAGAACTGTTCTTGCATCTGTAAATTCCGAAGAGCAGGTTGACATTGCCAGTATCTGGGAAAAATCTTCGGACTTTCCAATGTTATCCATTGTCTGCTGATGGACATGTTCCGCGTTTTTTCTGACAAAATCCACAAGTCCGCTGGTGTCCGCCTGCCATTTTCCCGTTGCAAAAATAGAATCCTCAGATGCGGAAACCTGCATACATGCAAAAATTTCCAGCTTGTAGGAACGGTCAGGCAGGATCAGCGTACCTGTGGTGTTTTTGTTGAAAAATTTCTTTTTTCTGTAAAGATCCAGATCTCCGAACATCTTATGCTCTGCCATGTGATGACCATACAGGAGAGAATATTTCCCCTGAAAATTTCTGTCACAGCCGGAATCCAGAAAGATGCTTCCTGACAAAGCAAAATCACCGTATACATCGGTATTGATGTAAGTCAAGTTATCTTCTCCCTGAAGGATCGGATAATCGATCTTTGTGTGGTCCAGTGTGATCCATCCACAGACATCCGGATTGATCTTTCGGAGCTCTTCAAAAGAAGCGCCTCCGTCTTTCTGTTCCGGGTCGGGCTTCAGTTTTAAGAGCTGTGACTGAATGTCGTCCACAGCGCCATAGACCTGTGCGTTATCCCAGAGTGCATACCCGGAATACGCCGCCGCCAGGATCAGAAACAATGCTACAATGGCAGTGACCAGAGAGTTGGCTGCTTTCAGAAAAAACTTAGATGCGTTCATACTGCCTCCTCTCTGCTGCCTAGATGATCATTAGTCTTCGTATTTACGTCTTCTGGTGATGAATGCTGCACCTGCGATTACGATCACGCCTGCGAATACGAGGATGTATGGGAGGGTTGTGAGGTTGATGCCGGTGTCGATGTTGTCACTGTTTTTATCGTTAGTGAATGCTGCTGTCTGCTCAGCTTTGCTTACTTCACCACTATTTCCTGACATTGTTGTAGTGTAACCATTGGTACTGTAGTCATCCTCAGCAACTGTATATGTCACACCATATGGGATGTTCCCCAAAGATGCAGTCTCTCCATCTGCCAAGTCAAACCCATATGTGCAACTTCCTTTTGTCCAATCTAAACTAGGATTTGTCTGACTGGTTCCTGCAACTGTTGCTGTAATATCACTTCTGACTTCTTTATTTTCAGGTTTTGTTAATGTAACTGTAAAATGGAATTTTTTATTTTTATCGCCTGAATTACCAGTAACTTTTTTAGTAACATTTAATGTTCCTGCGGAATATTTATTATCATTAAAGCTTGATGATTTTACATCTTTTCCGTCTTTTTCTGCATGAACACCTACCTGACGTATAAGCTTGCCATCTTTTCCGTTAATAACAGTAACAACTAATTTGATTTTATCTGTACGATAGGTAACTCCTGCTGTTTTTCCGTCAACTTCTTTCAGTTCATAACTATATTTACCTACATTGTTATATGTTGGTAAAGTGACAACGAACTCTCCTGATTTGCCTGCACCACCTTTAGAAAAAGTAACTTTTGCAACATAATTACTTTCATCACGTGATAATTTTTCAAGGTCTGGCGCTTCTGCAGCTTCACCATCTTCAACTTTTTTACTTTCCTGTGTTAAGTAAAATGTTTCAGCCGGAGATTCTGTTCCGTTATTCTCGAGTGTGTACTGCTTAGTAATTTTACAGTTCCTACATCGCTTGGTAATTTTTCTTCTGTCTCTGCCGCAAACGCCGTACTTCCCATGGTAAACATGGTGGCTGCTGCGATCAAACATGCTAACAGTTTCTTTGTCTTTTTCATAAGAAAATCCTCCTAGAAACATAAATTTATTTATAAGCTCATAAAAAGCAGCTTATACATTTGTTGTTATGTTCTCTCAGAAATGAGAGAACCGTTACTTTTTTACAGTTCTCTTCTTCGGAGTATGGTGATCACTTTTGCTTTCACATCCTCTGTAGAAATGGGGCCGAATTCACGACTGTCTTTTGCATGAGTCCGGTAGTCTCCCAGAATAAACACACTGCCTTCCGGAACTGTATAGGGATATGTGATCCCTTCCTTTGCATATGTAGGAAATGCAATTTCTCCTGTCTGGGCTGTTCCGTTTACGAGAAGCGTTCCTGTGTCATCCATTGTGATCACATCAGTTTCGCATCCCAGGATACGCCCTACGTGAGTTTTGCCGTCGGCTTCATACACGACAACATCTTCTTTTTCAAGATTCTGTTCCAGCCGATAACCGATGAGAAGATCTCCGGCTTCCACTGCCGGGAACATTTCATTATCCGGTGCCTGGCCTATAAGAAAAACCTGTGTAAACAGCAGCCAGCCAACGGCCACGATCAACACGATCCGCCAGAAAAGACGGATGTAGCCTTCCTTTATTTCTGTAGAATATCTTCTTTTCCGGATTGTCTGAGAACAGGTTTGATCTTTTTCAGCACGCATCACCTCCGCACCTCTTCTCTGGAACTATATCCTGTGAACAGTTCAGACATTTGTATCCTGTCCGGTAGTCCCTCTTTCAGCAAGTTCCTTATATTTGCGAATCATGGCATCACAGCTTTTCTGATGGTCAGCGATCAGTGCATCATACCGTGCACGTTCTGCGCTTAAGGATGTTTCATAAATCTGATTCAGCTCTTCCAGCTTTTTCCAGAGATGAACTTCATCCACTCCGCCAAACAGCACCTTCCGAAACCTGACTGTCAGGAACCACTCTTTCAGTTTTTCGTGCTCATGATTTAACGCCTCTGTTTGTGGAAACTGCTCTGCTCCAGCATTGCGGCTTCCTTTCTTCCCTGACTGTTTCTTCTTCATCACAACCGCCTTCAACTCCAACGCTTCCTGCGCCCGAACAACAACACACCCGCTCCAGCAGCTACGATACCTAATGCCAGAATGTATGGTGTTGTATTGAGATCCAGCCCAGTGTCCGGAATTGCGTCTTTGTTGTTGGTAAAGGTAACTTCATGTGGGATACTTTCATCTGGGATACTTTCATCATTATTCAATTGCTGAATAGCGGATATTGTCGCAATTCTGCTCTTACCAGAATCAGAATTTTTTATTGCATAAGAAGTTTCATATCTACTGCCCTTATAATCATCCTCTGTAATTGTCACCGTTGCTCCGACTGGAACCTTTGTCAGTGTTGTTATCTCATCATTTTTTAATAAAATATTTGCTGGTTTTGTCTCTGTATACGATGTACCATTAATTTCAAATGGAAGATACATGTCTCCATTTTTTATGGAAACTGTAAAGTTAAACTGTTTACTTTTATCTCCCATACTTCCGGTTACAAGTTTTTTGATCTTTACCGTTGTATAAAGCGGTGTATAGTGGGCATAGAAGTTTACAGTACCATCTGCCAACTCTGTATCAGTTGGAGGATATGGCCAAGTTGTAATTTTCTGCTCTCCACATGCTCCTCCGTTAGCATTTTCTGGATACCAGCCATCCAGAACATATGTTATTCCATCGATAACTTTCTCATTCTCACCTTTCGTTGTTTTATCAACAGAATCTCCTGTTTTATAGTTTTTCGCATCAATTTGTGTATAATCTGCATCATTGGGATTTTTCACCCCGAATTTGGCAGTAAATGCACTTTTACTTTTAATACTCAATGCACAGTCTATATGATATGGATATGTTCCTCCGTTATCCTTTGAAATTTTACGGGGAGTTAATGTAATTTCAAGAATATCTGATTTGTTAAGGTTATTAATATTAATTCCCGTATCTTTACTGATTGCTTTTTTGTAATTCTCCCAGATTGAATCCAATATAAATGTAAAATATGAACCAGTAGTCGTATTTCCACTCTTTACTGTCCAGGTTGTGCCTGTACTTCCATCCGGCCATGATTTAATATAATTCGACACATTTTTTTTAATATTTTTATATTTGTAAACTGTATCTCCTACATAACCATCTTCCCATGTTGCATTCTTTATATTAATCCATCCTACAGTCTTACTGGTTTCTGTGGATGGTGCCCATGCTCCCGTATCATTTGTCCATGGATCTCCTGCAGGATTGGCAAGATAATAAATTGCTGCTCTTTTCTCGTAAAAGTTCCCTCGTTCCTGCACTGCTACCGGATCTTGCTCCTGCTCTATATCCTGCACTGTCTGTGCATCCGACTGCGCTTCCAGCTCCACATCCTGGACCTCGTCTACCGATGCATCTGCATCTTCCGCCGGTGTCGCAGCTGGTTCTTCGGGCTGTTCGGTGACTGTCGGCTCCTCCGGCTGTTCGGTCACGGTTGGATCTGCGGGCTGTTCGTTATCTTCGCCAGGCTCTACGGATGGCTCTTCCGGCTGCTCCGGATCCTCAGATGGAGCTTCGATAACATCTGTCGGTTCCTCTGTATTTTCATCTCCGGTTGTCACCACAGGTTCTTCCGATTGCGACCCATCCACCGACTGATCATTTTCCGCTTCTGTGGCTGTCAGCTCTTCTGCTTCCTCTGCGGATCCGGACTGTACTGTTTCAGTATTTTCATTGGCTGTTTCACTGCTGGCCTCTACCGCAAACGCTGAGATAGAAACACTGCAGATCATTGCGAACGCAATACAGACTGCGAGGATCTTCCTCCACAGACGGTGTTTTCCAGATGAATGATTATGTATCATACTTCAAACCTCCTTCTTGTATGCTATGGCAGTCAAAAACAGGCACTGCTCATTACATGTCCATGCCGGTATTTCTGCTCTTTCGCAGAGCACAATACTCTGTGAAAGCTTCCCTGCGATCCGTGTAAATTCAACGGTTCTTTCTTCTCTGACGGCGGTTTTTGACGGTTTATTAAAAAACTCAGGCTCCCGGAAATTCTTTTTCCACGGTATCTGCGATCTTCAGTTTTTCCATATTTTTACGTTTCAGGTTCATGGATGAATGTACATAACATTCCAGTGTGATCCGTGTGCTGGAGTGCCCCAGGATCTCCGAAAGACTGCGGATCTCAAATCCGGCCTCCACACACCGTGTCGCAAAACTATGCCGCAAAGTATGAAAATGAACATTTTTCAGATCACAATCTTTCGTGTATTGCCTCATGCGATACTGCAGGGTTCTGGGCTCCAGGAAATGCCCTGCTTTTCCGGTCAGAACATATGCTTCCAGATCATCTGCTCTCCATTTGTTACAGAGCTTTTCAATATCCTGGTTCATGGGGATTATCCTTACCGACCTTCCACTTTTAGGAACCCCGGTTATGATCCGGGTCCTTTCTTCACTTGCAGGATTGAGATTTTTCAGGCGCTGCATGGTATGACGTACAAAGATGACTTTATTTTCCAGAGAAATATCTTCCCATTTCAGAGCACATACTTCTCCGATCCGCAATCCTGTCAACAATGCCAGCAAAACCCCAAATTTACACGGATCCATGTCCTGTAAAAGATATTCCGTAAACCTTTTCTGTTCTTCACAGGTCAGCACACGCATTTCTTTTCGATCCTGCCTGGGGTATACGATATCCACCGGTTTTGCCAGTGGATTCTGCTTTGTTGTATAATTCAGAATGGAATGCAGCACGGAAAGGATATCCCGCACTGTTTTTGGTGACAATCCTCTTTCATGGATAAGCCTGTAGCTGAATTGTTCTACAAGTATTTCTGAAACAGCCTCGGAAAAATACTGCCCGAGATCAGGCTTGATATATTTTTCCAGGATCGTTGTATATTTTACAAAAGTGGATGGTTTCACGCTGCTTCGTTTCAGATACAGCCATTCATTACAGTAATCTGCAAAGCGATTCCGTTTTCCTCTCACGGGCAGAAGCTGATCATTCATCAGCGCATAACGTGCCTGATTGACCTTATCTCTGGCTTCATGATATGTTTTTCCGTAACAGTAGCCATAGTGTATCCTTCCGTTTATCCGATGCTCTTTGATATATCTGGCTTCCCATCGTCCGTCTTTTCTTTTGTAAATGTTTTCTCCTTTTCTGCTCATTGATCTTTCCTCCTGTTATGCTGAATCTTATAGTCTGTTCACAAATAAGAGTTTTTATCCGCCGGTCTTTTATCCTCTGACGATGACACTGACGGCGAATAGTGTCCTTTTTCGGACACCACAATATTTGCGCCCTATATTATCCGTAAAATATGGCGAAAAACCACGATAAAAAAGCCGGTTTTCAGGAACTTGCACCTTGAATTTCCGAAAAATTTATGGTATTTTTATAGAAACAGAGTATTGTGCTCTGTGAAATTTACTAACTATAATCTAAATAAATAAGCCGTTTTTTAAGCAAAAAAACTCCCTCACATATCAGTTTTTTTCTGATATATGAGGGAGTTTCTGATCTTATATTTTATTTCTGTTCTTCAAGCTTTCTTTTTAACATCTGAATTTCTTTTTCCTGAGCTGCAATTTTCTCCTTTTGATTATCAATCTGCTCCTGCATCTGATCAACCATATACTTCACTGTGTTTCTGTCAAGAATCTTTAATTCCTCTGAATACATTTCCATCATCCCTTCCACATTCCGGCATATATTATATATGTGCTCGTACATGACCGTAAACTCCGGATATTTTTTTATTAATTTCACGATTACTTCCGGAGAATCCATACTCAAAAATGCCAGCCATGCATCCAGTTTATCTGTGATACCTTTATTGTGCATATTCTCACGAAAGATGTCAAGCGGAAGAAATACATATTTCTGAAGCAGATTAAGTTCCAATCCTGTATCTGATCTCTGTTGAAAAATATGGCAGTATCTATCTTTATATTTATGAAAATCTCCTGTACTTTTATCAATCAGTACAATTGTATATACACTTTTTATATCCTTATAGGAAAAATTCTCTTTTCTGGTACTTCGGGCATTTTTATATTGCCTTAATAATAGATCAGAAGAATAACATGCGCATCTTTCCCCAGGAAAAGCGTAACCTATTTTTTGCACTTCCACGTTACAATATGAACCATCATCAAATCGTACCAGAATATCCATGATCAAAAGAGACTGCTCATCTGCCAGTCTTGTAGAATCTCCTGGTAAAACTTCGATAATTTTCACCTTTCTCTGAAGCAATACTTCAAGAAAATCCTCTAATCTTTCCGGTACTGTTTCCGGATTCATAATTTCCTTAAAAAATGCATCATACAGCATTTTCACCCCCTTCACTCCCGTACAGAAATCCATAAATTCCTCTCTCTGTTCTTCTTTCCAGCTATAAAATCTCTCTGTCAGATTTATGTTCTGCTGAATGTCCCGCAAAATCTCCTCGCGGGTTCTTATCATTGGAAAATAAGCCTTTAATTTCGTATTCAATTAATCTTCTCCTTGTCTGATAAAAAATGGAAATTCCGTTTCAGATCTGAAACATCTGTGAATGCCATACGGCTAGAATAAGTCTTATAAGATACTTATAGAATATCATATTTTTATCTTGCATCCAAGATTTTTCCTTCCTGTTGTTTCTCTGTATTTCGACACAATATTTTATGGCAATCAACCAGATACGGCGCAGACTACAAATATCCTTCTGCAAAAAAACTCCCTCACATATCAGTTTTTTCTGATACATGAGGGAGTTTCTGATTTATGACTGTGATTTATGACTGATCTATGATCTATTTTGCTTTATAACGGTAAACGGTTTTTACTGCTGTGCTGTCTTTACCGGTTGTCCAATCACTTTCGGAGGTTGTGATCTGAGTCTGGAGTTTTTTGTTCTGGTACTGGTTCATGCGGTACCAGGCCTGGCCTCTGGCTCCGTGGCTTCCGTATGCACCGTCGCAGGTAGTTCCGCTGGAGCACCACACCCGGCTGCCGTTCCCGTTCCAGTTCAGCAGATAATAGGTAATGCTCGGGTCATCTCCATCTGCGCCGGAAGCAGCTACGGTTACCTGACTGGCTGCCACACTGTCAAAATGTACATAAGAGCCCGTCTGTGCGAAGTTTACATTCTTTCCGGTATTCGGTCCGCAGAAATGATAGTAATAATAGCCCACCAGCTGTCTGGAAGCAGATGTCTCCAGTGGTCTTACGGACTCATAAACACCACCATCATTGACATAGCTGGAGGTTGTTTTCTGATAGGTGTGTTTATACTGGATTGTATATTTATCGGAAGTGATATTCTTTGGAAGCGTATCCACATAAACCCAGTTTTTAGTTTTCGCCTTGATCTTAAAAGTCTTTGTTACGGTTCCGCTGTAATTCCCCTTAAACTTCACCGTTACCTTATAAGTACCAACATTTTTTCTTCCACGGGAATATGTCACCTTGTAATTGCCGGAACTGATGGTTTTTTTATTCGCACCGGTTACTTTTACCTTCGGTGTTTTTACTTTTCCGTCATATGTATAGCTTGTGGCAGAAAGCTTTATTGTCTTCGGATAATAGATGGTTTTCTTTCCGGTCACCGCACCGCAGGAGCAAAGATACTGGACATATCCGTTCCTGGATGTAGTTGCTTTCTTCACCTGTTTTTTGTAGCTGTGTTTATGAGCTTTTCCGGTAATCTTAAAGGTTTTTGTAACGGTTCCCGAGTAATTGCCTTTAAACCGAACTGTTACCCGGTAAGTTCCAACATATTTTCTTCCGGCAGAATAGGTAACTGTATAGTTGTCTGCACTGATCACCCTGTTGTTGCTGTCTGTAACCTTTACCGTTGGCTTTTTTACTTTTCCATTATAAGTATAGCTTGTTCTGGAAAGCTGTATTTTTTTCGGATAATAGATGATCTGTTTATTCTGTATACTTCCGCAGCTGCACTGCTCCTGTGTATATCCGTTGGCAGTGGTGGTTGCCTTTACTGTTACTCTCTGATAGCTATGTGTATGTGTGACCGGAGCTGCCTGGACAGTGAAATTCACAGAATCCGAAAATGTATATGCATACTGTGCATGATTCACAGATGCCACCGCTACCCTGTAATTCCCCGCCGGCAGTGTGCAGGACCAGCTTGTTCCATTCACTCCATACTGAAATTGCGTCGGATTGGATTCTCCTGCTTTATACACATATACATCATAATATCTGGCATAGCTTGTTGCATTCCAGGAAAACGTTGTGGTCTGATTCGCTTTTCCCGGATTCACGCTCACATATGGCTTGCCCGGTACACGAACGCCCGGATAGATAAAGCCAAGCAGCACCTTGTTGGAATCATAAGGGCGCCTTCCTCCGACTGCATTGGTCAGTGTATATCCATATGCAACTCCATGAGAGGATGTCTGATCTTTGTCCGTTCTTCCTCCCTCATCTACCGTAAATCTGTTGTTTCCAAGATTAGCTGTTACATAAGCAACATGTCCGTAATAATCTCCGCTCCATACAGCAATAGAACCGGGAACAGGCTCATTTCCTACTGCATAGCCCTGATTGATAGCATTTTGCCACCAGCTTACCGCATTTCCCCATGAAGGCAATGCAATTCCCTGTCTGTCATACACGCACTGCCATGCAAAGCGTGTGCAGGGAATCTCGTATAAGCCATCTCGATCCACATCCTGTGTTGTAGGATAGGGATTACCTGCTGCTGTTACCGTTGCTACCGGTACCGCACTGAAGGCAGTTACTGCGGACAGCGCAAGGACCATTAATTTTTTCAGAAGCTTCTTTTTCATAGTTTTCTCCTTTCCTGTGGTTTCATCCTTCTTACCGGATAATCCTGATCTGGCACGCCTCCATAGCTTTCAGTGCATTCTCATGACTCTCCGGTGTTACACCTGCGCAGCACGTGGCATCAACACAGATCGGCACTTCCGGAAGGGATGCTTTGATCAGCAGAGCATTGGAGATCACACAGATATCTGTGCAAAGTCCCACAAGAGTAATACTTCCGATTCCTTCATCTTCATCGATCATAGTCAATTCCCCGGCAAGATCAGTGGAGCCGAAGGTTTCTTTATCAATGGGTTCTGTTTTCCTTAAGGCGTCCAGCTCTTCCCGAATCTGCCATCCATCTGTGCCCCTGATACAGTGAGGAACCGGAAGGTTTTTCCCTTCCTGTGTCTCCAGATAATACGTTTCATGGGTATCCCTTGTAAAAAATACCTTTCCTTCAAAATTCCGGATCTTCTCCTCCACCTTCGGAACAATGGCAGCTGCCTCCTTCGTGCCAAGTGCACCGTCGATGAAATCATTTTGCATGTCTACTACAATGAGAATGTTCTGCATGTTTGTCACCCCTTGTTTCATAATTTATTTCTGTACGACAAGTTTATGATACTCTTATTGTGCATACTCTCACGGAAGATGTCAAGGTAAAGAAAAGTCTCTCAGACTTCAACGATCCATACATCCCACGCAGGAATGATCAGCTGTGACTCCGCTTTGATCGTCTCACCGGTAAGTACGTCTTCTCCATCACTGTATTTATACGCAACAGACTGCTCCTTTGCAGAATAATTCAGAAAATACCAGACAGTTTTTCCAAGATCATTCGTTCCTTCACGAACGATCACCGGATATTCATAACCGGATAACTTTACCTCTGCATCGCCAAGAGCAGCTTTTATCACATTCTGAAGTGTGGCATTATCTGTCATGCATCCCAGATAGTATGCCATACCTTTTCCATACTGGTTTCTGGTTATTGCAGCATATCCTTTCCAGTTATAATGTTCATATTCTGCAAGCACCTCTGCGCCTTCCGGTTTGAGAAGTTCCATAAAAAACCGCCCTTTTCTTCCATGCCAAAACATGAGAAAAGGGCGGTTCCTGTTTCATTTTTTTACAAAAACTGTTTTATTTACCTTCAGCAATGTCCTTAGTGATCTTCAGGAATTTATCGATATCATCTGTTCCATGGCAATGGAGCGGAGAAACACGAAGTGCACCATCAAGGCCAAGAGTCTCAACAATACGTTTGGAATACGGGCTGCTCTTTACACGCTCGAACAGAGTAACTCCATGCTCAAGATATCTTCTTGCACACTCTGCAAATTCAATACCCTCGATACCCATGGCAACGATCAGATCCTTATAAGTAAGATCCTCCATATCCACATAAACCTGAACCCCCGGAATATGACGAAGCCCCGGAACCTTATCGGTACCTTCCAGCATACGGTACAGAAGCGCTCTCTCCTGAAGATGAATGTGATTCATACCCTCAACAAAAAGCTCACGCTTATTATATTTCTGTGCGGAATCGCCTAGGAAATGTTTACCGATACTGCAAACATAATCAATAACAGCCATCATAGCCGCAAAGTTAGCCGGAGCCGGAGTACCAAGAGCCCATACATTATCATCCTTGCAGGTCAGCTTGATATGCGGCATCACAGCAACACGGTCAGAAACATAAGCATAACCGCAGCCACGTACACCAAAGAACTTATACGGTGCAAAGTTGCAGACATCCACATCCCAGTCCTCAACATCGATCACTGCATGAGGAGCATGCTGAACTGCATCACTTACAATGTAGATATCCGGGTTGATCTCTTTTGCACGACGTGCGATCTCCTTGATATCCATGATATTACCGGAAATATTGGAAGCAGCCATAATACTGAGAAGAACCGTATCCTTATCTACATACTTCATGATCTCATCCGGATCAAGGCCACCAGTCACCTTATTAGCCGGAACCTCACGAAACTCTCTGCCGGTCTTTTTACAGTAATACTCAACCGCATCATGAGCAGACGGATGCTCCAGAGCAGAAGTAACTGCGTTCTTACCCCAGTCAACACCTTCCATGATCGTACCAACCGCATGGAACATGGTCTGAGAAGCAGTCAGCTCAGTGATAAGCGCACCACTCTTCGCACCAAAAATAACCTCAAGGATCTCCTGCGTACCATTCTTAACATAATCAGCCAGATCAAAGCCCCTGCCACGGGCACGCTCCGGACAATCCGGAAATTCCTCAATCGCAGCCTTAGCCTCAACAGCCTTCTTAAGTCTCAGAGAACCACCGGAGTTCTCAAAGAAAAGTCTCGCGCCATACTGTGGATCCTTATCTGCATAATAAAACTGAGACTTCAGCTTCTTCTGATATGTATCTGAAAACAAAACGCCATGATTAAATTCCATAATAATATCCTCTCCTTCATCACATAAGCCCCGGCAACCCGGACAGCCAGCTATTCATGAACACTCTTATTTCATACGACTGTGTTCAGTATATATCTCTCATCAGAAGATAGCATAACACATTTACAAATAGTTATAAAATGAATAATGTAACTGTATTATATTAACATTGTTTATATTTTAACACAGCGTAGCACTGATAGCTCATCCAACTCCCGAGCAGCCACACTACCCTACCGCCCTGAAAAGCCAGCCCGTGAGGCGTGTGCTGCCTGTCGCCGGACTCTGCAGGAGGGGAGCTGATTCTTGGCTGGCGGAAATCTGCG
>ENA-OQEY01000167-OQEY01000167.1-human-gut-metagenome-genome-assembly--contig:-NODE-167-length-56709-cov-6.958469_pt1 | contig 56709 bp, 32 predicted proteins | sample MGYA00242801_ERZ504647 | MGnify/ENA primary metagenome ERZ504647 (study PRJEB26092, sample SAMD00036204) | human gut metagenome | host: Homo sapiens | study: EMG produced TPA metagenomics assembly of... | reverse complement strand
GGGACTGATGCCCTGGTGGAGGGGGGTGATGAGGGGGCGGGTCATGGTGTAGGTTTTGCCGGAGCCGGCGCCCGCCACCACGACCACGTCCTCGTATGAGGGGGCTTGGATGACGGCGGCCTGTTCCGGACTGTCGGTGAATTTCGGCGTGGCGGCCGGCACAGTGCCCATCGCATCGCCCTTTGCTGTGGCCCCGTTCGTTGACATGCTTCCGTTCATACCGTTACTCCCGTTCATGCCACGGTCCTTTCGAATACGGTGTTCTGCTCGCCTTGGCAGGCCGGGCAGACCCCACTGCCGTACGTTCTGCAGTATCCGACGTGTTCCACGGTCGGACGCGCGGTGATGCGGGTGGCCCGGCTCGCCGCGGCCGCATAGAAGACGCGGGCGATCATGGTCAGCGACCATACCGTCATCTTCGACCGCGATTCCAGAAGTTGCTTCCAATGTTCTTCGCTGACCTGCGCCGGCCGTTCGACGTCGTCGAGGCCGCTGGTGAAGACGCTGGCCATTTTGGGCACGTATTTGCGGGGTATGAAATCGCCCGCGTTGATGCTTCCGCCGGCGAACAGCGCCTGCTGGTGGTACGCTTCGTCGCCTTGCCCTTTGCGTGGCGCGGGTGCCGCGTATTCCATGACGTGGAACAGGGCGCTTTGGGTGATGTCCGGCATGGCTGCGATCGCCTGCGCGCCGCGTTTTCCGCCGTGTTCCGGGAATGCGAGGCCCAGCTGGTAGCAGACGAGCTGCAGGTCGCTGAACAGGGAGCGTCCGTTTGGCACTTTGCCGGTTTTGTAGTCGATCAGCCGTACCTGTTCGCGGCCGTCTGCGGTACGGCGGTGTTCAAGACGGTCGATTCTGCCCGACAGGCGTACGGTGAGCCGGTCGCTCATGCCGGTTTCCGGCCAGCCGTCGACGAGCGCGCCCATGATGGCGATGAGTTCGTCGCGGGAGATCGGAGCGTTGCCGTCGATGGCGTTGTAGGCGTCGAGGATGTCGTCGAAGTCGAATCGCGCGGCGAACTGCCGTTCCGCTTCGGCATGGTCCAATGTTCCCACGGTGATGTTTTCGGTGTTGTTCGACGGGTATCCCGTACGGTTCGACTTGACGAAATATGTGGCGATGTTGCGCAATGCGACCGACGCCTTCGCGTCCTTGCCGAGCGCCTTGTACCGTTCCTCGGGGTCGTCGATGGCGTTGAGGTCGCCACGTAGGGTCTTGTATCGGCTGATCATCCATTGGGCGATTTCGTCGATGTTGTCCTCGTCGCTTACCGCGGTGTGGTTTTGGGGCAGGTCGAGGCCGGCTTCGGTGGCCTGTTGCGCGACGGCGTGGATGAGCGAGCCGAAGCTGGTGGCCGCGCTGCCCATGCGTGGGCCGGCGAAACGGTTCTCCAGCATCCAGCACACCGGGCACGCCCACAAACTGTCCACGGCGGATGGAGAAAGGGTGACCACGTCGGATTGGCCGTCTGTTTTTTCGATGGATTCCGGTTGTTCGATAAGCTTCGCCTTGTCGGCATGCTCCGTTTTTCCGTCAGATTCCATCTTGCCGTCGATTTCCGTCATATCGTCGGCTCCCGCATGTTCCGTAAGGAACGCCCAATTGTCGGGATTCGCGGCGGCGATGCCATGCGATGCCAACAACGCCAAGGCTTGCGCGGCATCGCGCGCTTGGGGGGAATCGGTCGGCGCATGGGCCAGCACGCTTCGCGCGGCGGCGACCAGGCCACGTGGGCCGGCCTCCAGTCCCGCGTATTCGCCGGCCTCGCCGACCGCCGTGTACACGCGTGTTTCCGCATCGGCATCCCGGTCGCGGTCGAACCATTCCGGCAGGTAGCCGTAGAGGAAGTCGGACGGCACATGGTCTTCGTTGAGGACCGCGCTTACCGTCACGCGCTCATCGGCGCGGGTGAGCGCCACAAGGAGGCTTTTCTGTTCGGAGGCGAGCACCGCGGCGAGCTGCGCGTTTTCGCGGCCTGCGGAGGTGACGATGTCGTCGGACAGTCGTCCATGCAGCATGATGTCGGCGAGCTCCTCCCCGCCAAACAGGGTGTTGCGCGGCGCGAGGTTCGGCCATTGGCCTTGTTGGAACGCAGGCATGAATACTAGTTTCCAATGTTTTCCGGCAGCTCCGGCGGGCGTGGCGAGCGTCACGGCCTGATCGATCGGCGCGGTGTGCGCCAGGGAGTCGGCTTCGATGGCGAGCGCGCGGACCTGTTCGATGAACGCGTCGATGGTGTGCGCTGCCGTCACGCCGTTCGATTCGCCGCCGGACGCGTAGCTGAACAGGCGCATCGCGGTGTCGAGCCGGTCGTTGGCCGCGCGGCCTTCGGCGTTGTTGCGCAACGCCGTTTTCTGCCAGATTTCGGCTTTGCCGAACGCCTGCCATGCACAGTCGAGCATGTATTGCGGTTCGTGGGATGTCAGGCGTGCCTCCGACCGCAGGGTATCGTCAAGCGTTTTCCACAGGCGTGCGAAGGCTTGCGCTTGGGGGTCTTTGCGGCCCAGTACGGAGGCGATCGCGTCGAGCACGCGGTCAGTGTCGCCTTCCAATAGCAGGATGTACAGCGCGTTCATGCCGAAGGATGGTTCGTCCGCGTCCTCAGCGGCACGCTCTCCCGTCATCAGCCGGTCGTCGGTGTCGATTGCCGGCAGGCCCATGTCGGCAGCGTTTTCCGTGTCCGACGCCGATGCCGCCACGCGTGCGGTGTGGAAGGTTTCGACGTAATCGTTCCAATCGTCGATCAGCTGTGGCAGCAGCGCGCGTCCGGACGTGTCGGACGTGGTCGGATCGGCTGTATCGTCATGCAAAACCGTGGCCAGCGAGCCGAGCGCGTTCATCGCCGATTCGACCACGCACAGCCGAGCCGGACGTTCGCCGGGGGTGGTGATCAGCGGCGAGTTCATGATTGATGCGACGCGTGAGCGCACGTATGCGCCGGCCGTGTCGAGGTTCATGGACGAGGTGGCGATGCCTTGCCGTTTCAGTTCGGCCAGTTCGATCATGGAGAACAGGCCCTGCACGAACGGTTCGTCCTTGAGGGGGTGGGTCACGCTCGAATAGCGTACGGGCACGCCGTCGGCGCGTAGCCGTTCGCCGAACGTGCGCACGGTGGCGTTGTCGTGGGCGATCACGGCCATGTCGTTCCAGTCGCGGCCGTGTTCGAGATGTTCGGTTTTGATTTTCCACACCACGTCGTCGAGTTCTTCGACGGTGGAACGGTACATCGCGGCTTCAAGACTGCCGTCGTGCGTCTCCGGTATGGCGATGGCCGGCATTTTGCCGGGGCGGTTCGCCAGCGCGTCGTCGGTCGATTCCGTGCTGGCGATGGTCAGGCTCACGCGGCTCGCCACCGCGGCCAGGTCCGTGCCTTCGGCCATATGGGACGGTTCCAGCCGTACCAGTCGCGCGCCCAATCGCGATTGCGCCATGTTGAACAAATATTCAGGGTACGATCCGCGGAACGTCTGCACCGCCTCGTCGGGGTTGCCGACGAGCAGCAGTCGCACGCCACGGTTGCGCAATGCGGTGAGAAAGTCGAAGCCGGCGAGTGTGGCGTCCTGGAAATCGTCGACGATGACGAGTTTCGGCAGGTCGGACGTTTCGGCTTCGTTCACGGCGGCCGCGGCGTCGATCATGAGCTGCGAGGCGTCGAGACGGTATTGGTCCGGATATGCCTCGTTGATGGCCTGGTTGTATTCGGCGCGCAGCGCGAAGGCGAGCCGCCATTGCACGCGCAGTCGTTCGCGTCGTTCGTCAAGCGTGCCGTGCTCGTCGGCAGCGCGGGAAATCAGCGCGTCTTCGAGTTCCGGTTTCGCGCCGATCTCGTTCATGCGGGCAAGCATGTCGCGCAGCTGGTTGGCGAAGGCGTCGGTGGCGTCGTCCACCACCATGCCCGACCAGTCGGCGACCACGAAGTAGGTGCGCAATAGCGCGCAGGTGGAGCATTCGTCGCCGTGCTCGGCATGTTCGGCATGCTTGGCGAGCACGCGGCGGATGACCACGTCCTGTTCGGCCCCGTTGAGCAGTTTCGGCAGGGGTTGTCCGGCATGCGATCGCACGGCGGTCATGATGCGGAACGCGACGGCTGGCAGGGTGGTGACGGGGCGTGCCTGCGAGATCGCGGACAGTTCGCGGATCACGGTGTCGCCGAGCCGGTCGGCCACCTGTCTGCCGGAGACCGTCATCACGGCGTACGCGTCGCCATGCCGCTTCATCGCGGCGACCAGCATGTCCAGCGCGAACCGGGTCTTGCCGCTGCGGGGTGCCCCCGCAACCAATGTCGCGCCATCGAGATCGTCCACATCCATCATGTCTCCCCAGCTTAGCCGAACGGTCCGGCCACGAATCGCATATCATCGTCCGAAGCCGTCCTGAAAACGTCATCGTGGACACCGCCATCTTTATATATGGACATCGATACCCTCTACAAAGTTTTTCGGACACCGCCACCAATAAGATTGACTAGCGGCGCAGCCCGGGAAGGTTCAACAGCGAACAGACGGCCTGCCCATGACGACGAGTACGGTCGAAGCATAGACGCAACGCACGGAACCGGGCAGGAACTACAAGAAAGAGGAAGCATGGAAGCCTCAAGGAGCATTCCCCCTCAGATTCCCGGCTACACACTGATCAAACGGCTGGGCTCCGGTTCCGAAGCCGACGTGTACCTGTACCAGCAGCTTTCCCCGGCCCGTCAGGTGGCCATCAAAATCAGCAAGAACACGCTCGACCCACGTGCCGCGGTCCGCTTCCGTTCCGAAGCGAATTTCATGGGGCAGATCTCCACACACCCCTACATTCTTTCCGTCTATGAGAACGGCGTGACCGTCAACGGGCGCGGCTACACCGTGTTCGAATACGCTCCGGGCGGCAATTACAAGACGTTCCTCGAGCATGGCCGTCTCACCGCCGACCAGATGCTCACTGTCGGCATCGATCTGGCGAGCGCGCTGTTCACCGCGCATCGCAAAGGCATCATCCATCGAGACATCAAGCCCAGCAATATTCTCATCAACGCGCACAATATGCCCATGCTCGCCGATTTCGGCATCGCCGGGACCGTCTATGGGCGTCCGGGTGTCGGCTTCACCATCGCGTGGGCCGCGCCGGAGGTGCTTGCCCAAGGCGGTGGCGGTAATGAATCGTCCGATATCTATTCGCTTGGCGCCACGCTGTTCGCCATGCTGATCGGCCAATCGCCGTACGAGTATTTCTACGCCGATGTGCTGGGCGATTCCCAACGGCAGGTGCGGGCCGAACGGCTCAAGTCCGTCATTCTCAACAATCCGCTGCCCAAGCTCAACCGTCCCGACGTGCCGGTCGAAGTGGAACGGGTGTTGCGTAAGGCCTTGAGCCGTACGCCCGAGGATCGTTACTATTCCGCGTTGGAGCTCGCGCGCGACATGCAGCGCGTGCAACAGGCCTTGTATGGCCATGCCGTGCAGACCACCGTCGAGGGTGTGCCGGATTATCCGCAGAACATGTACGCGCAGACTTCCACATTCGACCAGTCCGCCCCGGTTGCGAAACAGCATGCCCGGTGGGTGAAGCCGTTGGCCGTCACGGTTGCTGCGGCGGCCGCCGTGGTCGTGATGGCGTTGGCGTTCGTCACCGTCGTCATGCCGAATATGGATGCGGCTTCCGACAACAGCAAGGTGCAGGTGCAGAACCATGGCACCCAGAACCATGCCGAGGACGATCCCGATTCGGCGATCACGTCGGGCAGTGTGCCGAGCGTGCAGGATCTTACGGGCGAATACACCGCCGACGGCAAAGTGCGGTTCACGTGGGTCAATCCTTCTCCGAAGGATGGCGATTCGTACGCGTGGTCGCTGGTCGGCGATTCGGGAACCGACCCGAACGCGCAGGGCACCACCACGGAGTCGACGCGTATCGAAATCGATCCGGCCGACGGCGCGCAGACGTGCGTGCAGGTGAGTCTGGTTCGCGCGGACCGGCAGATGTCCGAGAATCCCATGATCGCGTGCGCGGCCAAGCCGTGAGTTTGCGGCCGGATGCGGGTGACATGAACCGATACGAACCAATACAGCCCGGCATGCATGCGGGCAAACAGGTAGGCGCATGCGGTTGGATGCGCGGTCAAGCAAAGTTTGGGCACAATCAGGGAAGAGCCAGTCGATGAGCAAGCATAGGAACGCCGAGAACCAGTCGGCGCAATCGTACGAACGGCAGTTGCGATTCGGGTCGATGCTGCGCAAGCTGCTGCCTTCCGGCAGTCGCCGGTGGATCACGCCGATCGTCATGCTGCTGCTGTTGCTGGGCATCGTCGCCGGAGCCGTCATCGTCAGTTCGGTGACGCAACGTCACGTGCAGCTCGACGATGGCACCGTGTGGGTCACTTCGCTCAAGGACCGCAAGGCCGCCCGTTTCAACGTGCGCAACCGGGACGCCGACGCGGGCGTCGCCTCCACTGCGGCCCGGTTCGACGTGGCCCAGCATGATGGCTCCACCGTGATCTCCGAAGGTACGAAGGCCAGCAGCATCGAGGCCTCCACCGTCAGCGAAAACGGCAACACCACCATCAAATCGGATATGCGGACCGTCGTCGGAGGCAACACCGCGGCGTTCATCAACGTCAAGACGGGCAATGTGTGGGTCGGGTCCGCCGATGATGTGAAATCCATGAATCCGACCACCGATTCGCCGAAGATGAAGCTGGGGTCGGGTGGCCGTATCGCGGTGACGCATGACGGTGTCGTCTACGGCTACCGCACGTCCGACGGCGCGGTGCTCAGTGTCGACGGACCTCAGGGAACGCCCGGCAAGGATGCGACGATCAAGGGCGCCACGAATGTCGAATCGTTCACCGTGGTCGGCAAGACGCCGGTCGTAGCCGGTGCCGGCAAGGTGTTCTGGCCGAAGGGCAGCGCGGATATCGGCCTGCAGGGTCAGGCGACGTTGCAGGCGCCATCCACGGATGGCAGGCAGACTGGCTGGGTGGCGGTTTCCACGCCGCGGGGCATCGCCATGGTCGATTTGGGCAGCAAAAAGGTCACGCAGCTGCCGAACGCCGGCAAGGGCGATGCCGCGCAGCCGGTGTCCACCAATGGCTGCGTGTTCGCCGCGTGGGCGCAGAAGGCCAACAATTACATCAGGGTGTGCGCGGCGAACGACAAGGACGCACAGTTTTCCTCGTTGGAAGATGTCAATCCCACCTCGCAGCTCGTGTTCCGCACCAACCATCGTCTGGTGGTGCTCAACGACGTGGTCAACGGCAATGTGTGGAATCCGCAGGAGTCCACCAAGGTCATCAAAATCCAGTGGAACAAGGTGGAGACCAAGCAGTCGAAGCAACAGCAGCAGAACAACGACAGCGCCAACAACCAGCATAATTTCAGCAAGAACTGTTCGGCGCAGTCGGGGCAGATCAAGGCCGTGGACGATTCGTTCGGCGCGCGCGTGGGATCGCAGCAGATTCTCGACGTGTTGCGCAACGACGAGCAGACCGACTGTTCCGTGCTGCGCATCACGTCGGTGAGCGCTCCGGATGGCGCGAACATCACCGTCTCCCCCGTCTATGACGGCCGGTATCTGCAGCTCGACGCCTCCGGTGCCGCCGCGGGCAACGTGTCCTTCAGCTATGAGATTTCCGACGGGCGCGGGCAGACGTCCAGCGCCACCGTGTCGCTCACGCTGGCCGGCGGCGACGACCATGCGCCGCTGCAGAGCGACACTCCGCCGGAAATCGACGTGGAGCAGGGTGCTTCGTACACCGCGAACGCGTTGGGCAGCTTCTCCGACCCCGACGGCGATCCGCTGACCTTGGTGTCGGCATCGCCGCAGAACACCGATCAGGTGACGGTGTCCACGCGAGCCGACGGACAATTGGTCTTCAACGCCGGTTCGATGTCGTACGGCAGGGCGGGCATCGAGGTCACGGTGTCCGACGGCCAGCAGACCGGCATCGGCATGATCTACTTCTCCGTGAAGCCGGCGAACACGCTGGGCGCGGTCATCGACCCCGTGGTCAAACAGACCACGCCCGACACCCGCACCACCATCGCGCTCAAACCGTACGTGCACGGCACGTCCGTCGAACCGGCCGAATTGACCGCGGTGGAGACGCCGTCCGGCGCGGCCACCACCATGAACGCCACCGACATGTCGATCACGTTCACCGCCTCCAATCCCGGCACCTACTATGTGCCGTACACCATCACGCAGGGTTCCATTCCGTCGACCGGTCTGGCTCGTGTGGAGGTGCAGGCGGTGGCCGGAGACGCCGCCAAGCCGATCGCGGCGAACGATGTGGCGCTGCTAGGCGCGGACAATACCGCGATTGTGGAGCCGCTTGCCAACGACGTCGACCCGATGGGCGGCGTGCTGTCGGTGACCAGCGTCACCGCGGACGCGCAAAGCGGCATCAAAACCGGTGTGGTGAGCAACAAGCGCGTCTATATCACCGCGCGTCAGGTGCCTACCGAGCCGGTGCGGATCTCCTACACCGTGGCCAACGCGGCCGGATCGTCGACCGGCGTCATCGTCCTGCAGCCGCCGGCGCTGACCACGTCGAATTCCGTGCCGAAGGCCGAGAACATCACCACACAGGTGCGCACCGAAGGCATCGTTTCCGTGGACGTGCTCGACCATGTCACGTATTCCGACGGCACCACGGTGAGCCTGCAGAACGATTTGCAGTATGACAAGAACACGTTCAAGGGTCTGGTGTTCGTGTCCGGCGACACCGTGCGCTATCAGGCCACCAGACAAACCGGCTCCTTCCCCGTCACCTACACGGTGAAGGACAATCTCGGCAACGCGGCCTCGGCCACCATCACCATCAACGTGCATCAGAAGGACGCGTCCAACAAGGCGGCTCCGACACCGTCCGACGTCGAGGCGCAGGTGGCGGCCGGGCAGAAGGTGCAGATTCCGATCACGCTCACCGGCATCGACGCTGACGGCGATGACGTGCAGCTGCTCGGCTTGGGCAACAAAGCGCCGAAACTGGGCCGTATCAGCGAGGTGGGTGCCACGTATCTGGTGTATGAGGCGTATGCCGATTCGTCCGGAACGGACACGTTCTCCTACGCCGTGGAGGATTGGACCGGTCAGAGGGCCACCGCGCAGGTGCGTGTGGGCGTGTTCAAATCCGGAGCCGATTCGGGTGTGTACGCGCGCGACGACGAGATCACGCTGCGTCCGAACACTGCGGCCACCGTGCCGGTGGCGCAGAACGACATTTCCGGGGACAATACTGATCTGACCGTGTCCAAGGACGTGGAATCGCAAGGCATCGGCGGCATTCAGGTCGTTGACAACATGCTGTCGTTCACCACGCCGAAGCAGGCGGGCACGTATTACGTGGTCTACACCGTCAAGGACAAGGCTGGCCTGTCCGATTCGGCGACGTTGACGGTGAATGTCGACGAGAACGCCGCCATCGACCCGCCGACCGCGTACGATTACCGTGTTCCGGCCGCCGCCACGATCGACAAGAAATCCGTGGACGTGGACGTTTCGCAGTGGATTGCCAATCCGTCCGGCACCGCCGACGAGCTTCAGGTGGGCGTGGATCCTTCCGCGACCGACCATGCGCATGTCAAGGGCGGCAAGGATTCCACCATCATCACCGTTGATCTGACCGACGAGGCGCGCGCGGTGCCGTACACCGTCACGAACACGACGTACGGCATCACGTCCACCGCGTTCATCCAAGTGCCCGCATATGGCGTGTTTCCGCCGGTTCTGCGTCCGAAGGCGCCGGCGTTGAAGGTCAATGCGCGTGAGACCATCACCATCAACATCGCCGACTACGTGCGTGTGGGCGCGGGCAAGACCGCGTATGTGGACGGCGCCGATTCGGTGAGCGCCACGAAGGCCGCGGACGGCGACCTGTACGTCAACGACCAGACGTTGAGGTTCACCGCGCCGAAGGATTACGCGGGTCCCGCGTCCATCACCTTCACCGCGGTGGACGGCAAGCGAGACAAGAACGACAAGGTGAAGATCGTCAATTCGGCGGTGCTCACGCTTCCGATCACGGTGATCGGACGTGAGGTTCCGCCGCCGACGTTCTCATCCTCCACCGTCGATGTGGTGGCCGGCGAGAAGGCCACTACCATCGATCTGACGGCGCTGACCCATTCGGCGTCGGGCCTGTACGAGGATGAGAAGCAGTACTCGTATTCCGGCGGCGTGAATTCCGGCAGTGTGGATGCCAGAGTGTCTCCCTCCGGCACGTTGACCGTGTCCGCGGACAAGACGGCCACGCCGGGCACCACAGTGAGCGTGCCCGTCTCAATCAAATATGCGAAGGGTACGGTGAGCGCCGGTATGACCGTGCGCGTCACCGCGTCCAACAGGCCGCTCGCCCGCGTCACCGAGAAGACCGTGAAAATCAAGGCCGGTTCCAGCGAGCAGGTGAATCTGCTGTCCGACGCGTACAATCCGTTCCCCGACACTCCGCTGACGGTGACCGGATGCACGTCCGATGGCGCGTCGAAGCTGACGGTGGATTGCCCGTCCAACGGCGTGGTGTCCATCAGGGCGGCTTCCGACATCGGCGCGAACACCAACAAGGTGGTCGTCACCGTGCGCGACGCCACCAAAACAAAGGAACGTGAGGTGACCGGCACCATCAGCGTTTCGGTGATGGACAAACCTGATGCGCCGCTGCTTTCCGCGGTGTCCGGCGACCCGCAGGATGGCGCCGTGAATCTGAGCTGGACGGCCGGTTCGGCCAACGGCAGCCCGATCACCGAATACAAGGTGATGTGGGGCGGAGACGCGTCCGGCGAGCGCTCGTGCGGGAAGAAAACCTCCTGTCTCATCGACGGGTTGAAGAACGGCAAGACCTACTCGTTCAAGGTGCAGGCCAGGAACGAGGTCGGCTGGTCCAAGGATTCCAACGCCGTCGAGGGCACGCCGGACAAGCTGCCTGATGCGCCGACGGATGTGACGGCCAGTGTGAAGGGCAACACGGTGAGCGTCACGTGGAAGGCTCCGGACGGCAATTTCTCGTCGGTGGACAATTACGAGGTGACTTTGTCCGGCAGGAACGCGCCGTCCAAGCAGACGACAAATTCCACCGGAATCGATTTTGTTTTCGATAACAACGCGATTTCCGACGGCGACTCGTACACGGCTACGGTACGCGCCCACAACAAGGTGAATTGGAGCCAACCGTCCAAGGCGTCCGACGCGGTCAAGCCGTGGGGCAAGCCCGATGCGCCGAAGATCTCCGTGACGAACGACGACACCACGGGAACCGTCACCGTCGAATCCGTGGGCAACACCCGCAACGCGGGATGCAAGGCCGTCGAGATTTCCGGAGATGTCAGCGCAAGCATCGACGGATGTTCCGGATCCTACGATTTCAAGATTCCGGATCATGATCTCAACACCAGGGAATACACCATCAAGGCGGCGGTGGTCGGCAAGGAGAAAACGACCAGCGACGATTCGACCGTACGTTTCACACCGAAATACGCGGTGAAGGCGCCCGAATCGGTCAGCGTCAAGGGGCATGACGACGTGTGCGTAGTCAGTTGGAAGGAGAACGGCCACGCCGACGGGTTCACGGTGAGCGCGGACGGACTCGGCTCCTACCATGCCGGCGCTTCCGAACGATCGCACGATTTCCCGCTCAAGGAATGGCAGTCCTGTTCCTCGGGTTCCGTCACGCAGCATTTCAATGGCGCGGCAAGCACCTCCAAGTCCGGCAGGGCCGATCCGGCATACGTCCGCAAGGTGAAGGCCGCCGTCAAGGCGCCGATGCTGACGTGGGACGCCAATGATCCGAACATCATCAAGGTCAGCGGCGGATCGGTGAACATGTACGGCCAGCCCGGCAAAACCGTGATCACCTTCACCGCGGACGGCAAATCCTATGACGTCGCCTGGGCATTGGGCTCCAACAAACTGAACGTCAAGGATGTGCTGCCGACCGGAGCCGATTACGCGTGGAAGGCGAAGGTGGTGGGCACCGACACCGCGCTCAACAACGAGGACAATGGCGGCACACTGCTGGACCATGACAGGTACAAGGCTCCCACGCCGAAACCCGAACCGTCGGAACCTTCAGAACCATCAAAACCGTCGGAGCCATCGGATTCTGACGCGTCCACGGAAGGCGAAGCGGCCACGCGGAATGACCGGCCTGTGGCATCCTCCGTCGCCCTGTCCACCGTCGACGGCGCATCCAAGCCTTGGATCCGCGGCCTGGCCTACTACGCCAGATGGTGAAACGGACGATCACAGCAATCGCAAACACAACGAACCATCCACACGAGCAACACAACAAGCAAGGAGCAACCCATGAGCAACGATTTCGATGATGCCACCCAGCTGGGTTCCATCGGCCATAATCCAAGCGTTCCCAGCCAACCCGGCCAGCAGCAGCCAGCGTTCCACACGCCGAATCTGCCGGAGCAGCCGCAAGCCGATGAGGATCCGGAGGGCACGCTGCTGAGCGCGCACGGCACCGCCCAACCGGCGTTGCCGCAACAGTCCGCCCCGGCAACGCCGAACCAGCCGCGGTTCCGTCAGCCGATGCCGCAGAACCTTCGCCAACCGGCCGCCAATCCGGCAGTCGCAATGCCCGCGCAGCAGCCCGTCCAGCCAACCCAACCCGTCCAGCCCAGCCAGCCTGTACAGCCCGTCAAACAATCCCAGCCGGTCGTCGACACGTCCATGATGACCGCACCCAGCAAAGACATCACCGAATTCCATGAGAAGTTCGCCAAGCTCGTAGACAACGTCTCCCAGGTCGTGGTCGGCAAGGAAGCACCCATCCGCCAATGCGCCACAGCCATGGTGGTCGGCGGGCACATCCTGCTCGAAGACAACCCGGGCACCGGCAAAACCCAGCTGGCGCGAGGCCTTGCCAACTCCATCGACATGTCGTTCAAACGTATCCAGTTCACCCCGGACCTGCTGCCGTCCGACGTGGTCGGCGTCACCTACTACGACCAGAAGCGCGGCGAATTCGAATACCGCGAAGGCCCGATCTTCGCGTCCATCGTGCTCGCCGACGAAATCAACCGCGCCTCACCGAAAACACAGTCCGCGCTGCTCGAAGTCATGGAAGAGCAGAAGGTCACCGTCGACGGCGTCACCCACCCGGTGCCGCAGCCGTTCATGGTCATCGCCACCCAGAACCCGATCGAACAGCTCGGCACCTACAAGCTGCCGGAAGCGCAGATGGACCGTTTCCTCATCAAAACCACCATCGGCTATCCAAGCCACGACGTGAGCGTCAACATCCTGAAACAGGTCAACGTCACCGACCGCGCCGCCACCGTGCATCCGGTGCTCACCGGCGAAGACGTGCTGCGCATGCGCAACATCAGCGAAACCGTGCATCTCGACGACGCGATCCTCGAATACATCGTGCGACTAGTGGAAGCCACCCGCCACAACGAACGCATCCAAGTCGGCTCCTCCATGCGAGGCGCGCTCGCCTTGACCCGCTGCGCGCGCGTATGGGCCGCCTCCGACAACCGCGGCTACGTAGTGCCCGACGACGTCAAAAACCTCGCCGTACCCGTGCTCGCGCACCGCATCACCCTCACCGCCGAAGCCACCTTCGCCGGAAACACCCCCGAACAGATGATCGGCCAGATCCTCGAAGACGTGCCGGCCCCAACCCTGGGCGCCAACGCCTGAAACACAATCCACCCCCGGCATACGCACCACACAATCCGAAAGGTCAAGGAATGCGGCATTCGCACACAGTGCAGCGCAGACGGACCATCCAACGATCCCTACGCCGCCTCAAACATCGCATCAAGCGACTGGCCACCTCATACGTGTCGCCGCTTGGCTGGGCGGTGACGGCGCTCGCCGTCGCCTCGCTGGTGGCGTTCGTCCTGCTGGGGTGGCATGAGCTGCTGGCCATGGCGGCGGTGTTCGCGGTCATGCTGGCCGCGGCGGTCATGCTTTCCCTTGGCAACACCTCGTTCCAAGCCACCATCGACGTGTCCAGCAGACGCGTCACGGTGTCAGACACGGTGAAAGTCGACGTCTGCGTGGACAATCCGGGCCGCACCCCCACCACGTCGGCACGCGGCGACCTGCCCATCGGAGACAACCACGAACGGTTCGCCATTCCCATGCTCGCCGCAGGACAGTCACGCCAGACGACTGTGGAATTCACCGCCGTCAGCCGCGCGGTGCTGCCCATCGGCCCGCTATCCATCCGCAAAGGCGACCCGTTCGGTCTGATCCGCCACGAAAAGAAACTCGTGGACCAGATCAACGTGTTCATCCACCCGCAGACCGTGCTGCTCAGCACCCTGAACGCCGGCATTCCACGCGATTTGGAAGGTCAGCTAAGCGGCGAAATCGTCGACGACGACCTCGACTTCTACGGCCTGCGCGAATACGAGCCCGGCGATGACGTGCGCAACGTGCATTGGCTCAGCTCCGCGAAAACCGGATCGCTTATGATCCGCCAATACGAAGCCACCCGCCGTACCGACACCGCTCTGACCATCAGCGTGAACCCGGATGATTACATCGATTCCCAGGAATTCGAACTGGCCGTATCCATCCACGCCTCCATCGGCGTGCAATGCCTGCAGCAGAACCGGCCAGTCACCGCGCATGCCGGTTCCACGCACGCCATTCCGCGCAACGCCACGGAATTTCTCGATGGCTGCAGCGGCATCGACCCTGACATCGACGACAATCCCAACCTCGCGCAAACCACTCTCGAACACGCCCCCGACGCATCCTTCTACTTCTTCACCGTCGGCAGGCTCAAAACCATCGACGACATCAAACACATGGTCCTCGCACTCCCCCGCTCCGCAACCTGCGTGGTGCTTCAAGCCGCAACCGGCCAACCGCGCGCCATCAAACGCTACTCCGACTTCACCTTGGCAACCGTGGGAGACCTCAACGACCTCCCCATGATCATGGGGGTGCTGGCATGAGCACCACATTCACCAACACCGGCAATTTCACCGGCAACCTCACCGGCACAGGCACCAACTCCGCCAACACCAACACTGGCATGGCGACCGGCACAGGCACCGGCTCATGGGCGGACTCCACCCACTCCGTCATCTGGATGTCCCGCAGCGGCAAGTCCCCAGCCATGCCCAACACCAACCAGCCACACGCCGCGCAATACGCAAGCCTCACGGTCGCCGCCCTGCTGACCATCGCCGCAGCCAGCAACCTCATCGACGTATACGGCTCCGCCCTGTCTTGGACGAGCGCCGCAATCCCCGCCACCATCATCGGCTCGCTCGTGGCGCTTGCCGGTCTCGTTCCCGCGTTGCGCCTGTGGTGGCAGATGCTGTTCATGGCGTGTGCGCAGCTGGTGGTCGGCCCGGTCATCTTCCTGAATGGCACCACCATCGCCCATGTCATTCCCACACTGCGCACGTTGACGCAGGGGTGGATGCGAATGCTCGGCTCGTTCAAATACCTGCTGGCCATCGACCCGCCGACCGGCACCGGCGACGGCTCGCTGCTCGCCGTGTGGACGATCTGCCTGTGGGCCGCGCTGCTGGCCGGTATCTTCGCGGTTGCGGAGGATGGCCGGCTTACGATGGTCGCGGTCGTTCCCGTCGTGGCGAATCTCGCGATCTGCGCGCTGCTTGGCACGTCGAGCGGTTTCTACCGTATGGCGATCGGCACGATTATGGCGGTCGTGCTGGTGGTTTGGGTCAGCGCGCGTTGGAAACTGTTGGAATTGGGCCGTTGGCTCAGTTCCGTAGTCATTGTGCTGCTGGCTTCGGCTGTGGCGGTCGGCGGATGCTTGGTGGTCGGGCAAAACCGCACCATTCTGCGCGACCATTATGATCCGCCGCTGAGCCCGTACGATTACACCAGCCCGTTGAGCGGCATGCGTTCGTATATCAAGAACCATAAGGACGATGTGCTGCTGACCGTCGACGATCTGCCGGCCGGTTCCACGGTGCGTTTGGCGGTTATGGACCGTTTCGACGGCAATGTGTGGAACCTGTCCGATTCCACCATGGCTTCGGATTCCTCCAACTACCATCGTGTGGGCGATTCCATCACAAACAACGCCGCCGGCAAGCGGTTCACCGCGAAATTCACGGTCGATGACGGTTTGAGCGACTATTGGCTGCCGATGGCCGGCGCGGCTTCCAGCGTGAAGTTCGCCACATCGTCGGACGCCGATTCGTTCTACTACAACACCGACACCATGTCGGCGATCTACCCTTCGCGCACCTCTCCGGGATTGTCCTATACGGAAACCGGCGTCATTCCGCGGACGCCGACGGATAAGGAGATCGCCAAGGCGAATGCTTCCTCCATCAGCCAGCCCAAGGCGGAGGATGTGCCCGATTGCGTGGATAAGCTGGCCACCGCGATTGCGGGCGGCCAGTCCAAGGGCGGCGAGGCCGCGCAGGCTCTTGCCGACAAGCTCAGGGAATCCGGCTGGTTCTCCCATGGTTTGAATGGCGATTACCCGTCCAGGGCCGGTCACGGCAACTATCGCATCGACCAGCTGCTCGCCGGCAGTGCGATGGTCGGAGACAGCGAGCAATACGCTTCCGCGATGGCGCTTATGGCCCGCAGTCTCGGCTTGCCGAGCCGCGTGGTGCTGGGCTTCCTGCCGAAGAACGACGAGGGCGAGATCAGTGACAGCCGCACCGAGAAGCATGGCAAAACCACCACCACGAAATTCACCGGCAACGATGTGACCGCTTGGGTGGAGATCAAGCTGGACGGTTACGGATGGGTGGCGTTCTACCCGACACCGAAGGAAACGAAGGTTCCCGACGAGAACCAGAATCTCACTCCGCCCAATCCGCAGACCTTGGTGCGTCAGCCTCCGGTGCCGCTTACCGATCCGCTGCGTGACGACAACCAAGCCAAGGGCAAAACGTCACTTGGCGGCAGCATGGCCGACGAGACGCCGACGAGCCTGTTCTGGCAGCGTTTCGGCAGAATCGTCAGAAAAGTCGCCATCTACGGCAGCCCTCTGTGGACGGTGCTCATCGTCTGCGGCCTGCTGCTCGCCATCAAGGCGATCGCCCTGGCTCGGGCGCGCAGGCATGGCAGCGCATCGCAACGCGTCGCTGCCGGATGGCAGGCGGTCGCGGCGCTTGCCCGGCAAAGCGGCCTTGACGTCCAAGGCACCAGAAACGAGCAGGCGCAGGCCATCGCCGAACAGATGGGCTTCGATGCCAATACACTGCTCGAGCTGGGCAGGGAGGCTGATTACGCGGCCTTCTCCGGAGGCGATGTCACGCAGGAGCATGCGGAACGCTACTGGCATGACATCGCCGAAGAACGAAAGTTCATGCTCGGCTCGCTGCCGACGTTCCGCAGGTGGCGGGCGAAACTATCGCTTGCGGACGTGTTCCACTTCCGGAAAATCCGTTTGCGGAAAATCGGTGTGAAAGGGCGGGACTCATGAACGTCAAACATATTGAGGTCGGTCTGAACAGCAATATCGGCTTGCGTAGGAAAGACAACCAGGACAGCGCCTGCGCAGGCAACGGCGTGTATGTGGTGTGCGACGGCATGGGTGGCGGCAAGGGCGGCAAGCAGGCCAGTTCCGATGTTGCGGAACGGTTCGCGCGTTTGGCCGAACTGCCGACGCGCGATCTTGACGCGATTGACGAAACGCTGATCCTTGCCCAGCAGGAGGTGCTCCGTCTGGGTGAGCAGCTCGGCGGCGTTGCGGGCACTACCATCAGCGGCGTGCTGCTGCCGACGCGTGTCGGCGATGACGCGATATGTTCCGACGAACGGTGTTACATCGTCAATGTGGGCGATTCCCGCACGTACCATATGCGCGCCGACGGCAATGGCGCGTGGCTGGCGGATTCGCTGACGTGCATCACCCGCGACCATTCGGAACGGCAGAACGCCATCGATTCGGGGCAGATGCTGCCCGATGAGGCGAGCCGTTGCATTCCGCGCAACATCATCACGCAATGTGTCGGCGCGCCTGCCGGCATCCAGCCTGACTGGTACGCCGCGCGTGCGGACGGACGGTTCATCATCTGTTCCGATGGGCTGCATGCGCAGATCGGCCGTGAGCAGCTTGCCGAGATCGCGGCGACGCACGCCGACCCGCAGATGGCCGCGGACATGCTGGTACGCGCCGCGCTGAACGCCGGCGGCCGCGACAACATCACCGTCATCGTGGTGGATATGCGTTCCGATATGCCGTGCGACGAGGATTGGAACGTCAGCAAGATCGGCGATGACGAGGATATCGACGATGTGCTGGACGGTACGTTGCAAACGTTACGAGTCATTCAATAAGATGGTTACAGACCACGAGACAAGGAGATCATGATGGTCGATTTCGATGCCGCGGTGGCGGCCGTGCAGGATCCGAACGCCGATCCCGTGTTCCTGGCGAAAATCGCGTACGAGAATCCGGAATTCGGTGCGAATGTCGTTGCCAATCCGCGAGCGTACCCGGGTCTGAAGCGTTGGGTCGCCGAATTCGGCGATGAGCGCGCCCGCCAGCAGCTGGTGGCGATGGGCTGGCCGGTTCCGCAAAATGGCGTGCAGCCGCATCTGATTGCCGAGCCGACGGCCCAGCCAATGGCCGAACCGGTTGCCGAACAGGTCCAACCGGAGCAGCAGTATCAGCCGGCAGTGGCGGAACAGTTCCAGCAGGAGCAGCAGTATCAGCCGGAACAGCCGGTGAACCAGCAATACGGTCAGGACGCTGCCTATGCGGCGTCTAACGAGGCTTCGACCGAGTATGTCGACCCATACATGAATCCCGCCGATTTGTCCGAAGTGGCCGATTATTCATCGAGCCAGCCGCAGAACGAACCGGAACAGCAGTATGCCGAACAGCAGTATGCCGCGGCCCAGGAATCGCCGGCAGACGCGGGGTTCACCGCGGAACTGGCCATGACCACCACCGATCAGATGTTGATGGCCCGTATCGCCAGCGAAGCGCCGGAGCTTCGTCCGTGTCTTGCGCGCAATCCGTACATCTATCCGGAATTGCTTGCCTGGCTTGGCCAGTTGAACGATTCGGCCATCAACGCGGCCATTCGTCTGCGCCAGCAGTGAGCTAACGCCGATTATCAGACCATTTGAAACATAAGGGGTTGTCGCGGGAATCTCCGTGACAACCCCTTATCGTCTTACCGCTAACCGTCCGCGCCGACGTTGTCAACACAAATCGTCAACGCAGTCCGTCAGCGTAATCGTGTCTTCACTGACAAACGCCCTCACTGTTTGCGGAATTGGAAGAACTGGTCGCCGATACGCACCGTGCATGGCGCCTCCAGCTGCATCGGCTTGTGTTCCACTTTGGTTTCGACATCGTCTTGGATGATGTACGTGCCGTTGAGCGAACCGTAATCCTCTATCCACAGCGTGCCATCCTGGTCGAAGCTGATCGCCGCATGGTTGCGTGAGATTGTGCGCGTCGGATCCTCCAGCTTGACCGATTTGGCGCCGGCGGGCACTTCGGCCGAAGGCTTGCGGCCAAGGAGCACGCCCATATCCACGATCACCTGCTGTCCGGTCTGCTCGTTGTCCAGCACGTACGTGTGCTTCGGCTGCTTCATGGTGAAGGCTTCGGAAAGCACGGTGCCGTCCCAGTCGATATCGTCCTCGTCCGAAATGGCAGCGTCGCCCTTCGCAACGGAAACATCCTGCATATCGTGGTCGTCCGATTCGTTCTGTGCGGCGAGCCGTTCGCGTGTTTCCAAGGAATCGGCGGCATTGTCGACGGGTTCGGCTGTGGGTTGCGCCATCACCGTGACGTCATCGTCATACCACCCTGGTTCGGGCGGCGGCGGGTAAGGTAGAAAACTCATATTCCCATTGTAGGAAGGTGACGTCCATGCCGTCTGACGATACTCATTCTGCAATACGATGCTCGCATATTCCGTCTCAAAATATTATGCTGTAACTCGTCAAAAGACGACTGCGAAACCCTCCCCCGCGATTAATCCACAACCTCGCAATCCCACGACATATAGATATAGCGAAAGGCGGAACCGACCGGTATTGGTCGGTTCCGCCTTTCGCTATATCAGATGATTCGTCTGTCGACTATCGTGAGGGGAATCTCACAGGGTGTCGCCCAGATCGGTCTGGCCGCCGTTGTCGTCCAGGAAGTCATCCGGGTTGAAGTCATCGCCCAGCTTCAGGTCGCCGAAGTCGATGTTGGAGAAGTCCACATCGGACAGGTCGGTGTCGCCGAAGGAGCTGTCGGTGCCTTCGCCGCCCAAACCGAAGTTCGGGTAGATGGTGTCGCGGATGGCCTTGTCGGGCTCCACCGTGGCGTTGCGGTAACGGGCGAGGCCGGTACCTGCCGGGATGAGCTTACCGATGATGACGTTCTCCTTGAGGCCCTTCAGGTCATCGACCTTCTGGTTCAGGGCGGCTTCGGTGAGCACGCGGGTGGTCTCCTGGAAGGAGGCCGCGGACAGCCAGGAATCGGTGGCCAGCGAAGCCTTGGTGATGCCCATCAGCTCCGGACGGCCGGCGGCCGGCTTGCCACCGTTCTTCACGGCTTCCATGTTGGCGGCCTTGAAGCGTGCCTTGTCCACGAGTTCGCCCGGCAGCAGGTCGGTGTCGCCGGAGTCGATCACGGTGATGCGACGCAGCATCTGGTGCACGATGACCTCGATGTGCTTGTCGTGGATATCCACGCCCTGGGAGCGGTACACGGTGTGCACTTCCTCCACGATGTTCACCTGTGCGGCGCGCGGGCCGAGGATGCGCAGGATCTTCTTCGGGTCGACGGAGCCTTCGATGAGCTGGGTGCCGGCTTCGACATGGTCGCCGTCCTTGACCAGCATCGGCGCACGACGGGTCACCGGGTAGACGATCGGCTCGACGGAGTCGTCGTCCGGCTTCAGGGTGACCTGACGGCCGCGCTCGGTGTCTTCCACCTTGACCACGCCGGCGAACTCCGCGATCGGAGCCTCGCCCTTCGGGGTACGGGCTTCGAAAAGCTCGGTGACACGCGGAAGACCCTGGGTGATATCGGAAGCGGAAGCGACGCCGCCGGAGTGGAAGGAACGCAGCGTCAGCTGGGTACCAGGCTCACCGATGGACTGTGCTGCCACGATGCCGACGGCCTCGCCGACGTCCACCAGCTTGTTGGTGGCCAGGGACCAGCCGTAGCACTTGGCGCACACGCCACGCTTGGATTCGCAGGTCAGCACGGAACGGGCCTTGACCTCTTCCACGCCGTGGGCAACGAGATCGTTGAGCACGTCCATGGACAGGGCGTCGCCGGCCTTGTACAGCACGGTCTCGCCGTCGGCCGGGTCGATGACGTCGGCCGCGAGCAGACGGGAGTACGGGCCACCGTCGGCGGCCTTGACCAGGTGCAGGTTGCCTTCGGCATCGCGTTCGCCGACCTTCATGGTCAGGCCGCGCTTGGTGCCGCAGTCCTCCTCGCGCACGATCACGTCCTGGGAGACGTCCACCAGACGACGGGTCAGGTAGCCAGACTCTGCGGTACGCAGTGCGGTATCGGCCAGACCCTTACGCGCGCCGTGCTGGGAGATGAAGTATTCCAGCACGGACAGACCCTTACGGTAGTTGGACTTGACCGGTCGAGGAATGATCTCGCCCTTCGGGTTTGCCACCAAGCCTCGCATACCTGCGATCTGGTTGATCTGCATCATGTTTCCTCGTGCACCGGACTGCACGATGATGGCCAGGTTGTTCTTGGAATCGAAGTGTTCCTCAACCGCCTCGGAGACCTCGCTGGTGCACTTGGTCCACAGGTCGACCAGTTCCTGACGACGCTCCTCTTCGGTGAGCATACCGATTTCGTAGTTCTCGTTGACCTTGTCGGCTTCGTCTTCGTACTTTTCGATGTACTCGTCCAGTTCCGGCGGCTGGATAACGTCGGAGAACGCGAAGGACACGCCGGACCACGGTGCGCGGGTGAAGCCCAGATCCTTCAGGGCGTCCAGCGTCGCGGCCACCTGAGCGGTGGAGTAACGGGTCGCGATGTCGTCGACGATCTTGCTCAGACGCTTCTTCGGCGCCTGCTCGTTGACGAACGGGTAGTCGACCGGCAAGGTGCCGTTGAACAGGATACGGCCGTAGGAGGTGGCGAACAGGACGGAGCCGTCATGGAAACGCTCCTCCTTGACCACGTCCGGGCTGCCCGGTTCCGGATCGACGACCTTGACCTCGCCCGGCTCCCAGTCCTTCGGCAGCACGAAGTCCTGCGGAAGGCGGATGAGCACCTTGGCCTGCATGTCGATCTCGTGCTTGTCGAGCGCCATTTCGGCCTCTTCCAGCGAGGAGAACACGCGGCCCTGGCCCTTGGCGCCGTCGATGACGGTGGTCAGGTAGTACAGACCGAGGATCATGTCCTGGCTCGGCATGGTCACGGTGTGGCCGTCTGCCGGCTTCAGGATGTTGTCGGAAGCCATCATCAGGGAACGGGCCTCAGCCTGGGCTTCGGCGGACAGCGGCAGGTGGACTGCCATCTGATCGCCATCGAAGTCGGCGTTGAATGCGGCGCAGGCAAGCGGCGGCAGGTGGATGGCCTTGCCTTCCACCAGGATCGGCTCGAATGCCTGAATACCCAGACGGTGCAGCGTAGGTGCACGGTTCAGGAGCACCGGATGCTCGGAGATGACCTCTTCGAGCACGCCCCACACTTCGGAGTCGGCGCGGTCCACGAGGCGCTTGGCGCTCTTCATGTTCTGCGCGAAGCCCTGGTCCACGAGGCGCTTGATGACGAACGGCTTGAACAGCTCGAGGGCCATCGGCTTCGGCAGACCGCACTGGTGCATGCGCAGGGACGGGCCGACCACGATCACGGAACGGCCAGAGTAATCCACACGCTTACCGAGCAGGTTCTGACGGAAACGGCCCTGCTTGCCCTTGAGCATGTCGCTCAGGGACTTGAGCGGACGGTTCGAAGCGCCGGTGACCGGACGGCCACGACGGCCGTTGTCGAACAGGGAGTCGACGGCTTCCTGGAGCATGCGCTTCTCGTTGTTGAGCATGATCTCCGGGGCGCCGAGCTCGATGAGGCGCTTCAGACGGTTGTTACGGTTGATCACACGACGGTAGAGGTCGTTGAGGTCGGAGGTGGCGAAACGGCCACCGTCGAGCTGCACCATCGGGCGCAGGTCCGGCGGGATGACCGGGATCACGTCGAGCACCATGGCCTCCGGCTTGTTGCCGGTGGTTAGGAACGCGTTGACGACCTTCAGACGCTTCAGGGCGCGGGCCTTGCGCTGGCCGGTGCCCGTGTCGATCTCTTCGCGCAGCTGCTTGGAGGCTGCCTCGAGGTCGAAGTCCTGCAGACGCTTCTTGATGGCTTCGGCGCCCATGCAGCCTTCGAAGTAATCGCCGTAGCGGTCTTCCATCTCACGCCACAGGTCGACGTCGCCTTCCATGTCTCCCGGCTTCAGGGTCTTGAAGCGGTCGAACACGGCGCTCAGACGCTGGATCTGCTCGTCGTAGCGGGTACGGATGGCGGCCATTTCACGCTCGGCGCTGTTGCGCAGCTTGGCGCGTGCGGAGCCCTTGGCTTCGCCTTCGGCTTCGAGCTCGGCCAAATCGGCTTCGACCTTCTTGGCGCGCTCCTCGATTTCGGCGTTGCGGCGCTTCTCGAGGTTGGCGATCTCGTTGTCGAACTCCTGCTGCAGGTCCGGCAGGTCCTGATGACGCTGCTCTTCGTCCACCTTGGTGACCATGTAGGCCGCGAAATAGATGACCTTCTCGAGGTCCTTCGGAGCGATGTCCAGCAGGTAGCCCAAACGGGACGGCACACCCTTGAAGAACCAGATGTGGGTCACCGGAGCGGCGAGCTCGATGTGGCCCATGCGCTCACGACGCACACGGCTCTTGGTGACTTCCACGCCGCAGCGTTCGCAGACGATGCCCTTGAAGCGCACGCGCTTGTACTTGCCGCAGGCGCATTCCCAGTCGCGGGTAGGTCCGAAGATCTGCTCGCCGAACAGGCCGTCTTTCTCCGGCTTCAGGGTACGGTAGTTGATGGTCTCCGGCTTCTTGACCTCGCCGTAGCTCCAGTTACGGATGTCGTCGGCGGTGGCCAGTCCGATCCTCAGTTTGTCAAATTCGTTGACGTCCAGCACTCTATTGTCCTGTCTATCGATTCTTAATGCTTATCACGTTGTTCGGGGATTGGCCGCGCTGCACGCTGTGCTGCAGCGCGGCCAATCCTTTCAATCACTGGAATTCGGGCTCCTCGGCAACCTGGTCTTCCTTGGCGGCGGCGTCAGGACGCGCACCGATGTTGAAGCCGAGGTCATCGGAGGAAGTGGACGGATCGTCATCCTCGTCCTTCATGTCGATGGCCACGCCTTCGGCGTTGAGCACTTCGACATTCAGGGACAGGGACTGCATTTCCTTAAGCAGCACCTTGAAGGACTCCGGGATGCCTGCCGGCGGCAGGTTCTCGCCCTTCACGATGGCGCCGTAGACGCGCACGCGGCCGTCGACGTCATCGGACTTGGTGGTCATCATTTCGTGCAGCGTGTAGGCGGCACCGTAGGCCTCGAGGGCCCACACTTCCATCTCGCCGAAGCGCTGGCCACCGAACTGAGCCTTGCCGCCCAGCGGCTGCTGGGTGATCATGGAGTACGGGCCGGTGGAGCGGGCGTGGATCTTGTCGTCGACCAGGTGGTGCAGCTTCAGCATGTACATGTAGCCCACGGAGATCGGCTTCGGGAACGGTTCGCCGGTACGGCCGTCGAACAGGGTCGCCTTGCCGTCGGGGCCGACGAGCTTGTTGCCGTCGCGGTCCGGAAGGGTGCAGCTGAGCAGGCCCTTGATGGTTTCCGGACGGACGCCGTCGAACACCGGGGTGGCCACCGGAGTGCCCGGAGCGCCCTTTTCGGCGCCCTGCGGCACGTACTTCTTCCAAGCGGCCTCGGCATCCGGGTCGAGGGAGATGTCCCAGCCGGCGTGCGCGATCCAGCCGAGGTGCAGTTCCAGCACCTGGCCAAGGTTCATTCGAGAAGGCACGCCCAGCGGGTTCAGCATGATGTCGACCGGAGTACCGTCGGCGAGGAACGGCATGTCCTCTTCCGGCAGGATGCGGGAGATGACGCCCTTGTTGCCGTGACGGCCGGAGAGCTTGTCGCCCTGGGTGATCTTACGGTGCTGTGCGATGTAGACGCGAATCATCTGGTTCACGCCGTTCGGCAGTTCGTCGCCGTCTTCCTCGGCGTCTTCGCGGGTGATTTCCTTGACCGCGATGACGGTGCCGGTCTCGCCGTGAGGCACGCGCAGCGAGGTGTCACGCACTTCGCGGCTCTTCTCACCGAAGATGGCGCGCAGCAGGCGCTCTTCCGGAGTCAGCTCGGTCTCGCCCTTCGGGGTGACCTTGCCGACCAGGATGTCGCCGGCTTCGACTTCGGCGCCGATGCGGATGATGCCACGCTCGTCGAGGTTGGCCACCGCGTCCTCGCCGACGTTCGGCAGGTCGCGGGTGATCTCTTCGGCACCCAGCTTGGTTTCGCGGGCGTCGATCTCGTACTCCTCGATGTGGATGGAGCTCAGGGTGTCGTCCTGCACGAGGCGCTGGGAGATGATCACAGCATCCTCGTAGTTGTAGCCGTTCCACGGCATGAAGGCGATGAGCAGGTTCTTGCCCAGTGCCATCTCGCCCTTCTGGGTTGCCGGACCATCGGCCAGCACGGTGCCGGCTTCCACGCGTTCGCCGTCGTGGATGAGCGGGACCTGGTTGTAGCAGGTGGTCTGGTTGGAGCGCTGGAACTTGGCCAGCTTGTAAGAGCTGGTGGTGCCATCGTCGTTCATGGTACGGATGATGTCGGCGGACACGTAGGTCACCACGCCCGGCTTCTCGGCCAGGATGACGTCGCCGGAATCGACGGCGGCGCGCCATTCGGCGCCGGTGCCCACGAGCGGACGCTCGGATTCGATCAGCGGCACGGCCTGACGCTGCATGTTGGTGCCCATCAGCGCTCGGTGTCCCTCATCGTGCTCCAGGAACGGAATCAGGGAGGCGCCGACGGAAACCATCTGACGCGGGGAGACGTCCATGTAATCGACGGAGCTGACCGGCACATCGACCGCTTCCTCTTCGCCGACTCGGGCAAGGGCCTGCTTCTTGACGAAGTTGCCGTTCTCGTCGAGCTCCTGGTTGGCCTGGGCGATGACGTGCTCGGCATCGCGGTCTGCGGTCATGTACTCGACTTCGTCGGTGACGTGGCCGTTGACGACCTTACGGTACGGGGTCTCGATGAAACCGAACGGGTTGATGCGTCCGAAGGTTGCCAGAGAGCCGATCAGACCGATGTTCGGGCCTTCAGGAGATTCGATCGGGCACATACGGCCGAAGTGGGACGGGTGCACGTCGCGCACTTCCATGGAGGCGCGGTCGCGGGACAGGCCACCGGGGCCCAGAGCGGACAGACGACGCTTGTTGGTCACGCCAGCCAGCGGGTTGTTCTGGTCCATGAACTGGGACAGCTGGGAAGTGCCGAAGAACTCCTTGATGGTGGCGTTCACCGGACGGATGTTGATCAGGGACTGCGGGGTGATGGCCTCCGGATCCTGGGTGGTCATACGCTCGCGGACCACACGCTCCATACGGCTCAGGCCGGTGCGCAGCTGGTTCTGGATCAGCTCGCCGACCTGGCGGATACGACGGTTGCCGAAGTGGTCGATATCGTCGACGTCCACGCGCAGGTCAACGTCCTGGCCGTCGCGCTTGCCCGGGAACTTGGTCTCGCCCGCATGCAGGGTGACCAGGTACTTGATGGTGGCGATGATGTCTTCGCGGGACAGGCTGCGGTCGTTGACGTCCTTTTCCAGACCAAGCTTGCGGTTGATCTTGTAACGGCCGACGCGGGCCAGATCGTAACGCTTGGTGTTGAAGTAGAAGGAGTCCAGCAGGTTCTTGCCGGCTTCCGGGGTCGGGGTGTCGGCCGGACGGATCTTGCGGTACAGGTCGGTCAGGGCCTCGTCCTGGGTCTGCACGGTCTCCTTGACGAGCGCGTCCATAACCAGCGGGTAGTCCTTGAAAGCGTCGGCGATCTCATCCTTGGTCATGCCGATGGCCATGAGGAACACGATGGCGGACTGCTTGCGCTTGCGGTCCACACGCACGCCGAGGACGTCGCGCTTGTCGATCTCGAACTCGAGCCATGCGCCACGGCTCGGGATGATCTTCGCGCCGAAGACTTCCTTATCGGAAGTACGGTCCTGGGAACGGTCGAAGTACACGCCCGGGGAACGCACGAGCTGGGACACGATCACTCGCTCGGTACCACCGATGATGAAGGTGCCGTGCGGGGTCTGCAGCGGGAAATCGCCCATGAACACGGTCTGGGACTTGATTTCGCCGGTGTCGCCGTTCTCGAATTCGGCGTTCACGTACAGCGGCGCGGAGTAGGTGTAATCCTTCTCCTTGCATTCCTGCACGGTGTGGCGCGGTTCTTCGAAGTACGGATCGGAGAAGGTCAGGCTCATGGTCTGAGCGAAGTTCTCGATCGGGGAGATCTCCTGGAAGACCTCGTCAAGACCGGAGGTGTGGGGCACGGTGTTGGTGCCGTTCTCCAGATCCTTCTGGACTCGCTTCTGCCAGCGCTCGTTGCCGATGAGCCAGTCAAAGCTGTCAGTCTGTACACCCAACAGGTAGGGTACATCAATGGGCTCGCGGATGGAGCCGAAATTCACACGGTCCGACGCCTTGTGCAGATCAATATCATGCTGGTCGGCGCGTGCGATGATGGTGGTGGTGTTCGTCGTAGCCTCAGCCAATGGACGTTCCTTATCGCTCGCTAATCGTATCGATATGTTTCCCCGGAAGCGCTCTCATTGGCCACCATATGCCTAATACGCGGGCGCTTCTTCCTTGTCAGCGTGCCCGCTATATGACACGCATCTACGCAAAGTCATAAGAATAGCATAGCCTGTAGATTTTATTCCACTGTGATGCCGACCGGTTCCGACTTGGTTTTCGCATGTCCTTTGACCGACAGTTGGGCCGAATACACGCCACGGTCCACGTTCGGCAGGTCCGCCGCGTCGGCGCATTCGCTGCCGGAACGCACGCCCGGCCAAGTGATCGTCTGCTTGACCTCGTCGCCCTTGGCTATCAGCCGGTAATCCGTGTCCACGGGGCATACGTTCGATTTCCAGACCACGTCCTTGCCCGACTTGATCGTCAGCACCATGCCCGCCTGGGACACGTCGATCAGACAGCCAGCCTTGCCGGAACCGTTGTATTTCACGGAAGCGGTGAAGTCCATCGTGCCGCCCACACCGAAGCTCGATGCGGCCGGAGTAAGCGACAGCGCGACGTTGGATGCGTCGCAATCGGGGACGCTGCTTTTCTGCTGTTGGGTCGGCGACGGCACCTCCTTGCGGGAGATCGCGTAAACATCGGCATGGTGGATTTCGCGGTTGACAGCGACGACGCCCTGCGTCAGCGAATACAGGCAGAATACGATGAAGCTCAGCACCAGCACCGTCGCGATACCGAAAACGATGCGGCGGCGGCGATACATCGCCTGCTGTTGTTTCGTACGTTTCTTACCGGTCCGCGGGGAGGTCTTGTAAGCCATGGCTCCCAGTCTAGCGTGTCATCCTCCGTGCGGCACCGCGGCCGCACGCACCACGCATGCCGTGTACGTTACACCGGCAGCCGCACCCCTCCCCCGGGCAGGATTTCGATCAGACCGTCCTCGTCAAGCGACGCGATGCATTTGTCCAGCTGCACGTGGTCTTTCCACAGCCGTTCGACGCTCTTGCGATCAAGCACCGTCTCGCCATCCGGCAGGCCGCGCAGCGCGTTCAGCACCAGCCCGCGCACCTGCCGGTCCGTACCTTGGAATAGTTGGCGTGGTCGCGTACGCCGCTGCCCCAATCCCGGTCTTCCGTTGCGTAGGAACGCGCATTTTCCGGCGATCGGACAGGCTTCGCATAATGGCGATTTCGCAGTGCACACCGTCGCGCCGAGTTCCATGACGGCCTGGTTCCACACGACGGACGGGCGATCGAAACGACGGCATTTCGCGGAATCATCGTCCGGCAGCAGCCGTTTCGCCAGCGCGCGTTCCGCGGGACTTGCGCTGCCGCCGAGCGATTCGACGCCGACGAACGCACGTGACAGCACACGGCGGATGTTCGTGTCGACCACCGCGATACGTTCGCCGAAAGCGAACGACAGCACCGCGCTTGCCGTGTAATCACCGATGCCGGGCAGAGCAAGCAATTCGTCGTACGTATGCGGCAGCTCGTCGGCGTAATCGTATGCGATGACGTGCGCGCATTCCTGCAATCGCAGGGCGCGCCGCGGATAGCCAAGCCGCCCCCATGCGGTGATCACGTCGGATTTCGGGGCGTCGGCGAGCGCGGCTGCGTCCGGCCATCGGTCCATCCATGCGGTCCAATACGGCACGACGCGGCCCATCTGCGTCTGCTGGCTCATCACTTCGGAAACGAGCACGCCCCACGGTGTGGTGCGGCCGAATCGCCATGGCAGGTCGCGCGCGTTGGTCTGCCACCATTGCGCGAGCGTCATTGCGATTTCGTCAGCACCGGAAGCATCGGAGGTGACGGCGGTGGCGGAATCGGCAAAGTCGTCAAAGTCGGCGTCACGTACGGCGGTGTCGTATGTGGTGTTCGTGTCGTTCATCGTTCCTATTCTTAGCATTTATGACGAACGAAGAACATACCGATAACGCGCAGGGCGCAACGCGCGACGCCGAGACGCAGGCGGCCGAAGCCAAGGTCGAGAAGATGTTCGAATACGGGTACCGCAAGTCCAATTACGGCCCGGACGAACTGGTGACCGACGCGCACGGCAATCCGATTTCCGTGGTGGACGCGATGCTGAGCGCGAAGGACGCGGCGAAGGCGGAGACCTCCACCCCGCACCTGTGCTACTACTCCCCGCGTATTCCGGGCAACACGGGTTCCGCGATCCGCCTGTGCGCCGTGACGGGAACGATTCTGCACCTGGTGGAACCTTTGGGTTTCAATCTGCGGGATACCAAGCTGCGCCGTGCGGGGCTCGACTACCATGACATGGCGCATGTGGTGCTGCACCCGAATTTCGAGGATCTGGTGGAATCGATGCCGGATTCGCGCATCATCGCCTTCACCGCGCACGCCACCAAGCTGTACACCGACATCGAATACAGGCCGACCGACATCCTGCTGTTCGGTCCGGAACCGGGCAATATCCCCGATCCGATGGACATCATGGCCGGCCCGCATGTGGCCGAGCAGGTGCGTCTGCCGATGCGTCCTTCGCTGCGTAGCCTGAATCTCACCAACTGCGCCTCCATCGCCATCTACGAAGCCTGGCGACAGTTGAACTTTGCCGGCGGTAAGTAAAAACAGTTTTACAAACGCAAAAGAGCCCGGCCCTCCGTGCAGGAAGGTCGGGTTCTTTCGTAAGAACGTCAGTTCTTGAAGGAGTGGATCGGCGCCGGAATGCGGCCGCCACGGGTCACGAAGGCCTCGCAGCTGGTCTGGTTCACCGGAATGATCGGCGCGTAGCCCATGAGGCCGCCGAAGTTGGCCATCTCGCCCACGCCCTTGCCTTCCACCGGGATTACACGCACGGCGGTGGTCTTCTGGTTGACCATGCCGATGGCCGCCTCGTCGGCGATGATGCCGGAGATGGTGGCCGCGGTGGTGTCGCCAGGAATGGCGATCATGTCAAGGCCGACGGAGCATACGCAGGTCATGGCCTCAAGCTTTTCGATCTTCAGGCAGCCGTTGTTGGCCGCGTCGATCATGTTCTTGTCTTCGGAGACCGGAATGAACGCGCCGGACAGGCCGCCCACATAGGAGGACGCCATGATGCCGCCCTTCTTCACCTGGTCGTTGAGCATGGCGAGCGCGGCGGTGGTGCCTGGGGCGCCCACCTGTTCGAGGCCGATCTTCTCCAGCACTTCGCCGACGGAGTCGCCCACGGCGGGGGTCGGGGCGAGCGAGAGGTCGATGATGCCGAATGGCACTCCGAGTCGGCGGGATGCCTCCTGGGCCACCAGCTGGCCGACGCGCGTGATCTTGAACGCGGTGCGCTTGATGGTTTCGCACAGGAACTCGAAGTCCTTGCCCTTGGCCTCGTCGAGCGCGCGGGAGACCACGCCGGGGCCGGAGACGCCGACGTTGATGACCGCGTCGCCTTCGGTCACGCCGTGGAAGCCGCCTGCCATGAACGGGTTGTCGTCCGGGGCGTTGCAGAACGCCACGAACTTCACGCAGCCGTAGGAATCGTTGTCTGCGGTGGCGTGCGCGATGTCCTTGACGATGTGGCCGAGCAGTTCGACGGAGTTCATGTCGATGCCGGTTTTGGTGGAGCCCACGTTCACGGAGGAGCAAACGATGTCGGTTTCGCTCAGCGCCTTCGGCAGGGAACGGATGAGCAGCTCTTCGGCCGGGGTCATGGACTTGGACACGAGCGCGGAGTAGCCGCCGATCAGGTCGACGCCGACCTTCTTGGCCGCGCGGTCGAGCGCGTGTGCGATTTTGACGAAATCCTCGGAGCTCTTGCAGGAGCTTGCGCCGACCAGGGAAATCGGGGTGACAGTGATGCGCTTGTTGACGATCGGGATGCCGAAATCGCGTTCGATGGCCCGGCCGGTGGACACGAGGTCCTTGGCGTACGTGGTGATCTTGTTGTAGATGTTCTCGCAGACCTCGTCGACGCTGTCGGCTGCGCAATCCAGCAGGCTGATGCCCATGGTGATGGTGCGCACGTCGAGCTTCTCCTGCTCGATCATCTTGTTGGTCTCGTGGACCTCCATGATATTCAGCATGGTTTTTCCTTACGATTGGTACGATTCGTGGCTTCGGTTGCTTGCATGGCTTACGTGTGCCGCGGATCAGACGCGGTGCATCTTGGTGAAGATCTCTTCGCGCTGGCAGCGGATGCGCACGCCGATCTCCTCGCCGAGCTTGTCGAGATCGTCGACGACTGTGCCGAATTCCTCGTCCGCGTTGGAATAATCCACAATCATCATCATGTTGAAGAAGCCGTCGATGATGGTCTGGGAGATGTCGAGCACGTTGACCTGGTGCGCGGAAAGATAGGTGCAGACGCGGGCGATGATGCCGACAGTGTCCTGGCCGACGACGGTGATGATTGCCTTGTTCATGGAACTCCCTAAACGTGAGGTGTGAATATCCAGTTACCGTCTCGGCAAATTGCCGGACGTGTGCTCAAGTATAGGAAAGGCACGTGCCAAAACACCCCTCTCTCCCGCTTTTCGCATTACATGGTGAGACGCCACACGCGCATGTCAGTAGTCAAACGTTTACCTAGGTCGTCACCGCCCACGGATTCACCCGCGCCGTGTCGCAACACAGCATGACATGCAACATCCGCCGGCAAATTACAACGCAGCGCACATATCGTGCCCATATCGCGTACATACCCCTGCACATACGGCAGCGACCCCGCACCCGCCGTGTCACAAGGAACACGCAGGAACGGGGCCGCCGGATACGGCTCTACGTCTTAGCGCCAAATACCGTTCAATGCACGCGCATCAACCGCATCGATCTTGCCGGACGACGCGATGCGAAGCTCACCGTCGCCATCAGCGCCTTGGAACAGCATGCTTCCTGCCGTCTGACCGCCATTGAGGAACACTTCGACAACATTGCGGTCGAAGAACACCTCCACCTGGCGAACATCGGTGATGCCGCTGTCGAAGTCGACATCCTCCACCGCAGTGCCCTTGGCCACCAGGCGGGTCACGCCATCAGTGCGCTGCAGCAGCAGTTCGGTCGGCCTGCCGTCCTGCGGGTTGACGCCCTTCGCCAGCACCATGATGGCATCGGCATCATCCGCCAGATGCACGTTCGCATAGTATGCGTTGCCGGGAGCCGTAACGACCATATCCCCGCCATCGCCGTGCACGGCAAGACGCTCGCCGAGCAGCTCGCGGTACACTTCGCTCACCGGCTTGCTGTACAGCCTGCCGTCACGCACATGCAATTCGCGCGGCAGCGACATCATGCCGTTGGCCAGGCACGGCTGTTCGACACGCATCTCCGGAAAATCGGTGAACCAGCCGAATACGATGCGACGGCCGTTATCGTCGGCGAAGCTTTGCGTGGCGTAATATCCGGTGCCGAAATCGCACCAGTCGCTGGCCTTGACATCCAGTTTCGGACCATTATCGGTATTCACCAAGTCGCCGGCATACCAGCGCACCTGCTGGAAACGTCCCTGCTTGTCGCGGTAATGCATCAGCGCGCCCACAGCAACGGTCACGCCGTCGACCTGGAACAGGTCAGGGCATTCGTAGGTGCGTGCGATCTGATGACCGAAATCGGCGAGCACCGGCCCTTCGTAGCGCCATGTCACATTGCGCTTGAGCGGTTTCTTCGCGGAGAACAATGTCATGGCGGGAACGGTGGCGTTGTTCGGCTGGTCGACCCCCGGCTTGCCCTGAGGAGAATAAGTGAACCAGCCGCCGGTGTTCTGGGTGCTGATGCCGGGAACCGCACTATCGGCGGCGTCTGCGCTAAATTCCGATACCGGCAGATTGGTGGCGGTTACCATATAGGCACGATCCGGGTCGAGAGCCTCGCCGCCCATGCCGCATTCAACCTTCGGATCACGGAAGTCATAGCCAAAATCGTCATTCGCACGCAGCGCCACCGGCGATTCCACGCGAACATGCACGCCGTCCTCGCACAGGCAGGTGGTCTGGTATTCGGTGACGGAGGATTCGTCGCCGCGGGTTTCCAGATGACGGGTCAGGTACAGGCGGATGGCGTTTGCCTCGTTGCCGGCGACCGGATTGTCATGCTCGTCCACGGTCACGGCCGAACCGGAGAACGCGCCGCCGACGATACGCTCGTCGGTGTGCAGTTCGGGCTGCGGTTCCAGGAAGACTGGCAGATGAGTCCAATGCACCAGATCACGGCTTACCGCGTGCCCCCAATGCATATTGTCCCAGCCGAAACCATACGGGTTGAGCTGGAAGAACAGGTGGTAGCGCCCTTGGAACTGGCACAGGCCGTTCGGATCGTTCATCCAACGTGCGAACGGTTCGAAATGCGCGCCCGAACGCCCGAAACGGTTGTAGATCTGTTCCAGCGTGGGCTGTGCAGGCCAATCGGTGTCGCTTGGATTCATGTTCACGTAGCGAACGCCGTTGTCAAGCAGGTCATCGCATTCGGAAAGGTAGCCGAAGCGTACAACCAGGCCGCTTGCCGCCACGGTGACGGTGGATTTCTGCGGCACCGCAATGGAGAAATGATGCCTGCGTTCGGCGATGGGCATGGTGTGCGCCGCGATTGCGACGCCGTTGCCGTCCGCAACGGTAACGACGGCGTTCCCCTCGCCACAGCGTTCGGTGAACAGATCGAGCTGCCGGTAGCCGCCGGTTTCGATGGAGATGGAATAGGTATTCGACATAGTAGACCCCTCTACACGTGTGAAATGAATATGGAAAATGGATGGAAATACTCAAAGACGCAGTGCCGTCAGGAAACGATCGAATCGCGTTCGATGATGCGGCAACGCAACGGTGTCATCGGGCCGTTCTCCGAACGCCTGATCGAATCCTCACTGTGTGCAAGGCTTTCCGTGGCGGCTTCATCGTCGATCATGGCGACCAGCTGATGCACCGCTTCGAAGCCCATTTCGTAGTGAGGAAGCTCCAAGGTGGTCAACGCGGGTTTGAGCACGTCCGTAATGAGCGGCTGGTTGTCGATGCTGATCACGGAAACGTCTGTGCCGATGCCGACCGACCGCTCTCTGGCCGCCTCGTAGATGAAGGTCGCGCGCACATCGTTGAAGCAGAAGATGCCGTCCGGCTTGATCTCGTCGAACACGCGACCGGCTTCCGAAGCGGCGTTTGTGGCCTCTTCCACGTTGACGACCAACTGCTCGTCGAAGGGGATGCCCGCGTCCGCGAGCGCTCGGCGATACCCGGCGAACCGCTCCCCCTGGGCGATAATGGTGATTGAGGAACCGTAGTAAACGATGCGTTTGCAGCCGGCCTGAATCAGCCGATTGGTGGCATCGTACCCTGCCATTTCGTCGTCGGGGTAGATCGAGGGAATCTTGCGATTCTCGTCTTCGCTGTCGACGACGACCGTGGGGCTGCCTTCGAGTTCGGCGGGGATCTCCACAACACGGTGGTACATCATGGCATACAGGAAACCGTCCACGCGGTACTGCCGCAGGGCCGCGATCTCCTGGTTCTCCAGTTCCCGATCGTTTCCCGTGTTGACGGTGAGCAGAATATAGCCGAGTTTGCGCGCTACCTCCTGCGCTCCCACCAGTACGCGCCCGGCATATGGCGTGGTGGCGATCTCATCGGTAATAAAGCCGAGGACATACGACCTGCTGGTGCGCAATGTACGCGCCACGGAGTTCGGCTTGTATCCCATTGATTGGGCCGTTCCGCGCACTCGTTGCGCCACCGCCTTGCTGACGCGATTGCGGTCCTTGTTGTTCATGACCAATGACACGGTGCAAATGGAGACGCCGGCCTCTTTTGCGATGTCTTTGATCGATACCAATGGTTTTGCCTTGTCTGCTTGGCGGCTTTGTGAAGCGGATTCCATTGTATGCCCGCCTTTCTTTGGCGACACTCTGCCGTTCAGCTTTTCGCGTATCGGATGCCCGGCTGCTCCCGGTCATGGATGTCCATTCCCGGAATCCGGCCGAACGAGTACACGATCCACGCAGTGCAGAACATCGGCAGCGACATGCCGAACACCATGAGCAGACCCGGCCATTGCGCCCAGGCAAGGATCGCCAGCAGTGCGAGTCCGATCTGCAGCAGGGTGCACAGCGGACGGGCCACGATCATGGTCAGTGTTGTGCGGACGATCCACAGCGGACGTTCGTCATAGTTCGCGCGCACCACCCAGACCAGCATGGTGAAGGCCAGCAATACCAGTGCCAGCACGAACAGTACGCCGGAAACCGCCACGTCGAACGTTCCGCGTGCATGCCAGTTCATCATGTAGTAGTCGATGGCGAGCACCACCCAGCATATGGCCAACGGCCAGCCGAAGAGATTCGCCTGCTTGAGCTCGTTTTTCCATGCGCCGTGGAAGATGCCCCATACTTCCTTGGCACGCATCGACCGATCCTCGGCACGCAGCCACGTGCGAAACGTGGTTTGCGCGGCGGCGCAGGATGGGAAGAATCCCAGCACCACGGCACCCAGCAGTGTGTGCACGAGCATGGCGATGTTCACCACGAAGATCGTGAGCAGCAGACGGCAGAACCGTTCATAGGCCACGGAAAAACGAGCGAGCATGGCGAATCCCTTTCAATCAGCCCTTGACGGCGCCGAGCATGACGCCCTTGTTGAAGTACTTCTGCAGGAACGGGTACAGCACCAGCAGAGGCAGGGTGGAGACGATGATGATGCCGAACTTGATCTGGTCGGCCGCCTGCTGTTGGGCCGCGGCGTTGACGTTCGTACCGGTACCTTGCGCCACCAGCAGCAACTGCTGCAAGACCACCTGCAACGGCTGCTTCGAATCGTCGGTGATGTAGATCAAGCCTGTCATGAAGTCGTTCCAGTGGCCGACGAAGTAGTACAGGCCGATGACGGCGAGGATGGCGGAGCTCAACGGCAGCACGATCTTGAAGAAGTAGCCGAAGTAGCTCAGGCCGTCGATCTGCGCCGCGTCATGCAGCTCCTCCGGAATGGAGGTTTCGAAGAAGGAGCGTGCCACGATTACGTTGTACACGGAGACCGCGCCTGGCAGGATGAACACCCACATGGTGTTGTTGATGCCGAGGGCCTTGTACAGCAAGTAGTTCGGGATCAGGCCGCCGCTGATGAACATGGTGACGGTGAACAGGAACATGATGACGCGGCGCGGCTTGAATTCGCGGCGGGACAATGCGAAGGCGCAGGGGATGGTCACGGCCATGTTGACCGCGGTGCCGACCACCGAGTAGATGATCGTGTTGAGATAGCCCTGCCAGATGCGATGGTTGGCGAACACCTTCGCATACCCGACGAAGGTCACGCCTTTGGGCAGCAGGGTCACTTCGCCGCCGGCCACGGCATTCGGGTCGGAGAACGATGCGATGACCACGAACCACAGGGGGTAGAGCACTGCGACCACGGTGAACACCAGAAGCAGCACGATGACGAAGTCGACGGCCAGATCACCTGGTGTTTTCTTCTGACGTACATGCTTGTTCCAGGGAATATCGTTCTTGCTTTGGGCAACGGCCCCGGTTGTTGTTGCAGACATGATGGCTGCCTCCTAGAAAATACTCGTATCGGAAACGCGCTTGGCGATCGCGTTCGCGGTGATCAGGAAGACGAAGTTGACCAAGGTATTGAACAGGCCGATGGCGGTCGAATACGAATACTGGCCGTTAATAATACCGATCTTGTAGGTGTAGGTCGCGATGACCTCGGTGGCCGGCATATTCAGCGAATTCTGCATCAGGTAGATCTTGTCGAAGCCCACGTTGAGCACGGAACCCATGTTCATGATGAGCAGGATTGCGCAGGTCGGCATGATCGCCGGCAGGTCGACGTAACGAATCAGTTGCAGACGGCCGGCGCCATCGATCTTCGCGGCCTCGTACAGCGAGGTGTCCACACCGGCGAGCGCGGCCAGGTAGATGATGGAGTTCCAGCCGACGTGCTGCCAGACTTCGGAGATCCAGTAGACGGCGGTGATGGCGCTGGTGGAGCCCATCAGCGATTCGTCGCCGAAGAAGCGGCCCAGGATGCCGGAGCCCGGGGACAGGAAGATGTTGAGCATCGAGACGATGACCACCACGGAGATGAAGTGGGGCATGTAGGTGACGGTCTGTACGAAGCCCTTGATTTTCTTGGAGCCGATCTGGTTGATCAGCAGGGCCAGGATGATTGGGAAGATGAAGCCCATGACCAGCGTCCACAGGGAGATGCGAATGGTGTTGGTCATGATCTCGCCGAATAGCGGGTTATGGAAGAACTCGTTGAAATATTTGAATCCTACGAACTTGCCGCCGGTCAGACCCTTGGTCGGGTCGAATTCACGGAAGGCAAGCTGGATGCCCCACATCGGCACGTAGGCGAACAGGCCGACGAAGAACAGGGCGGGAGCGGTGAGGATCCACAGCTGCCAGTAGCGGCGGAAGTGGTCGGCGATGCGATCGAGCAGACCTGGTTTCTTGCGGTCGGGAGCCGCTTCCATCGCCACGGTCCGTGCAGCAACGCCTTGCGATGTTTGTGCACTCATGTTGGTCTCCAATTTAGGATGATTGCTAGGGAACAAAAATGCGGGGTCCGGCGGCAGTCACGGGAGAGAAACGAACCCGTGCGATGGACCCCGCGGTATTACTTGGCTACTTGGTGTACTTGTCGTACCACTTCTGCCAAATCTTGATGTTGGCGTCGAGGCCGAGGGTCGGTTCGGACACCTTCTTCACGTAGGCATCCCATTCCTTGTCGATGCCGCCCTTCTGGACCCACTTCGCGATCTGGTTGTTCGCGTAGTTGGAGATGGCGGTGTTGTTGTTTTGCAGGGTGTTGGAGTCCTCGGTATTCGGGCGCACGTAAATCGGTACGACATCCTTGACGCCGTCGACGCGGTTGCGCGCCTCACGAATGGCCAAGTCGGACGCAGTGACCTGGTCGGCGTTGGTGTCGTTGACCATCTTCACGTCGTCGCGAATCCAGCCACCGAAGCGGTCCTGCAGGGCGACGGCGCGGGTATCAGGATATTCGGCGTAAGCTTTAGCCTTGTCGATGGTGTACTGGTGGTCGCCGTCATCGGAAACGATATCCGGAATAGAGCCGAAGAATCCAGCCACGGAAAGCTTCTCGCCGTACATGGCGTCGATCACCTTGTAGATGGCGTCCTGGTTGGCTGCGTTCGGGTTGACGGTCAGGCCGGAACCGGAGTAGGCCCAGCGGCAGGCGTCCTGGGAATAATCCCACTTGACCTGGGAGTCGGGCGTGGAGGCGTCCTTCTTCAGCGGCGGCAGGGTGACGTACTGGTCGCCAAGCGCGTTGCCGTATTCGGCGTAGTTGGACCAACCGAAGGAGACGCCGGTCAGCGCGGTCTTGCCGTCACTGACGGTCTGCGAAGTGTATTGCGAGGCGTCACGGGTGAGCACATCCTTCGGGATAAGGCCCTTGGCCATGAGTCCGTGCAGGTAGGAGACGACGTCCTTGAGCGCGTCGGAGGTGTAATAGCTCTTAACCTTGCCGTTGTCCACATAATAGCCCTGTTCGGAAGCGCCGCCGCCCATGAAGGAGGTGACCACGCCTTCGGAGTTCATCAGCGCCAGAGGGCTCCACAGGCCGAAGCCGAGGCTGCGGATATTCATCGGCACCTCATCAGCCTTGCCGTTGCCGTTCGGATCCTGGGTCTTGAATGCATCGAGCACGTTCTCGAGCTCGTCCCAAGTGGTCGGCATCTGGAGTCCCAGCTTGTCCAGCCAGGTCTTGTTGATGAACATGTGAGTGCCGGAAACCTCGTAACCCTTGCCGCGGTCGGAAGGCAGCATGGCGATCTTGGTGCCATCGGTGACGTACTTCGCGGCGCCCGGCTGGGCCTTGAGGAACTTCTTGACGTTCGGCATCTTGTCCAGATGCGGCTTGAGATCCTCGAAATAGGTGCTGTACTTGGCCGCATCCACCATGCTGAACAAGCTCAAGCCAATGTCCGGGAATTCACCGGCGGCCATCTTGGCGCTCTTCTGCTGGCCCCAAGCGTTGTCAGAGACTTCCTGCCACTTGATGGTGCAATCGCAGGCGGCTTCCAGATCCTTGGTGTACTGGGTGTCCTGCATCGGATGGTCGGTCACGTTGCGACGAACCAGAATATTGACGATTGGCTTGCCGTCCTCGTCTGTGGTGGCCTGCTTGTTGCCGCAGGCGGCAAACGTCGTGACCATAGTCGCGACTGCAGCTATTGATGCCAACAGGCGAACACTTCTTCGTGCCATGATTAGGCTCCTTCTTCCTTGATGTTTCCTCCTCGTACCGATGTAAGACGCACCGGTACGACCTCATCAGCCGCTTGCTTTGCGGTGGTTAACACTATAAATCGTTAATCGTTTAATGTCAAACGTTAATCGTTTATCTCAATAGTTAACGCTCTCATCGACCAGTCCCCCCAGCGTCGCAAACGTAAACTTCGGCTCCATACTGCCGTTCTTGCAGAACACCGGAATCACCCACATCGCGACACGCCGTTAATCGTATAACGTATCGTTTTTCATCAAATACACGTACAACCCGTCCGTTGTACGCACAAAAGCGTAGCCGAACATGACGGCCACCAAGTCGACACGTCGCTACTTACGAAAGGTGCTCCCCTCCTTCAGGAAGAAGGAGGGGAGCACGAATACGATCACAGACAGCACCAGGCCAAACACGTAGCCGCACCGGGAGCCAGGATGAAGCATTCGGCATCGTACCTGCTGGTCATCGCCGTGGGATACGCTGTGCGCCATCTGGTCCACAAGTAAATCGTGCAAAAATGCGCGTTGGCGCACGTCCTTTTTTATGGGCGTGCGCCAACGCGCATTTTTGCATCGGCTTCTGCGATCAGGCCTCGCGGCTCGCGGAAGCCGCAGCGAACGCCGGCAAGGCGCGAGGCGCGTTGAAACCTTCCTTTTCGAAGCGGTCGGCAATCTTCTGTGCGATCTCGTGGCCCTGGCCCTTGTTCACCAGCGCGATGATGGAGCCGCCGAAGCCGCCGCCGGTCATGCGTGCGCCGTACGCGCCGTTGGCACGGGCCACATCCACGGCAATATCCAACTCGGGCACAGTCACTTCATAATCCGCTGCGAGCGAATCATGAGACGCGTTGAACAGTCGGCCTGCCTCGTCGATCTTGCCGTTGGCGAAGGCACGCACGAAGGAATTGACACGGGCGATTTCGGTGATGACGTGGCGCACGCGCTTCTTCATCGTGTCGTCTTCCAGCTTGTCGAGCGTTTCCTTGAGTGCCTGGAACGGATCGTCGGACTTGGCGATGCTGTCGGCGACCACACGCAGGTTGGCCACGCCGAGGATTTCGGCAGCCTTCTCGCAAGTGGCACGACGCTGGGCATACTGGCCGTCGTTGAGCTGGTGCGGAGCCTGAGTGTCAAGCACCAGCAGTTCCAGACCGTACTTGTCGAGATCGAATTCCTGCTGGGAGACGTTCTCCAGCGGGCTCAGCTCTGGACGGCAATCAAGACGCAACGCATGGCCGAAAGTGCAACGCATGGATGCGTTCTGATCGAGACCACCGGTGGACGCGCCCGCCATGTCGTTTTCCGACTTGATGGCGGCGTTGATCAGCGTCACACGACCGGCATCGGATGCGCCATAACCCAAACCGTACACGTCGTCCAACGCCAAGGCGGTGGAACAGGTCATGGCTGCGGAGGAGCTCAGACCGGAACCGAGCGGCACGCAGGAGGAGAATGCCGCGTCGAAACCCTGCACCGCATTGAAGCCGGCTTCGCGCAATGCCCAGGCAACGCCCACCGGGTAGGCGGCCCAGCCTTCCACGCCACCGGCCTGCAGACCGTCGAGGTCGGCTTCGGTAACGTTTTCGGAGTCAACGTCGGAAACCACACGCACCTTGGTGTCTTCACGCGGCTTGAGCGCGATGAACGTGCGGTGCGGCAGTGCGATCGGCAGGCACAGGCCCGCGTTGTAGTCGGTGTGTTCGCCGATCAGGTTCACACGGCCCGGTGCGGCCCATACGCCAGCCGGTTCCTCACCGTAGGTGGCGCGGAACAGGTCGGTCGCGTTCTTCACACCCTCGTCATGCGAGAGCGGCTCAATGAATTCAACAGCAGTCATTGGTGTTTTGTCCTTTGGGTTTTATTGGCTTTCAGCCTTCGATATCGATTGGTCCGAGCTCGTGGAAGCGCTTGGCGATGAGTTCCGGCGTGGTGTCGGAAACCCATGCGGCCATGCCGGATTCGGATCCGGCCAGATACTTGATCTTGTTGGCTGCGCGGCGGAACGAGAAGAACTGCAGGTTCAGGCGGTAGTTCTCGCGGCGTACGTCGTGGATCGGGGCCTGGTGCCATGCTGCGATGTACGGCAGGTCCATGCCCTTGCCGTCGCCCTTGTCGAAGAACGCGTTGCCGCGCTTGAGCAGGGTGGAGTACATGACGGCCAGATCCCAACGTTCCTGGTCGTTGAGCTCGTCGAGGGTGAGCACGTCGCGCACCGGGGCCACATGCACCTCGAGCGGCCAGCGTGCCGCGGCCGGCACATAGGCCACCCAACTGTGGTTGCGCATGACGATGCGCTCCCCGGCCTCGATTTCGGAGTTCATGAGATCCTTGAGCAGGTTGCCGCCGGTCTTCTCATGGTAGGCTTCGGTCTGCTTGAGTTCGGCTTCCATCTTCGGTGCGATGAACGGATAGCAGTAGACCTGGCCATGAGGGTGCGCCAGGGAGACGCCGATTTCCTGTCCGTGGTTTTCGAACGGGAAGATCTGCTCGATGCCTTCCATCTTGGAGATCTCGGCGGTACGGAACGCCCATGCTTCCACGACGGTGCGCAGGCGGGAGACCGGCAGGTCCGCCGGCAGGCCGTCTTCATCCGGGTCGAAGCAGATCACTTCGCAGCGGCCTGCAGCGAGCTTCTTCTCCCACAGCGGGTTACCGTTGACGTATTCCACAGCTTCAGAACGACCCGGCACTCGTACCATCGACGGGAAACGGTTTTCGAACACGACCACGTTGTAGTCGGTGTCCGGCACTTCACCATCCTGGTACGGATCGCCCGGCTTGCGCGCGGCCAGCGGATTGCCTTTGGCCGTGGCGCCCGGACCTGCGGTGATCGGACGGTTCATGCGCGCGGTGGCCATCGGAATCCAATCGCCGGTCAGCGGATCGCGGCGCATTTCCGGAGCCGCGTACGGCACTTCCTCGCCGGCCGCGTTGAGCTGGTTGGAGAAACGGTACGGAAGTTGGCGCGGATCCTTCAGTTCGCGAGTCTTGACGCCGGAGACGTATTCCGGATCGTCGTCAAGATAGAAGAAATCACGTCCGTCCGCGAGCGTGGTCGGCGTGATACGGATATGCTCCTTCGCATATTCTCCCGGAGTGTAGTTGACGAAATCACCCATGTGATTATTCACCTTCCTGAACCGGCTCGGCCTGGTGTGCCAGAACGAGCTCTTTGACCAAATCCCTTGTTTTCGACACCGAATCGGAATCTAACCCATCATCGGTGATGACCGTATCCACCTGATCGAAGCGAGCGAACAACGACAATGACGTGCAGCTCCACTTGGTGTGGTCGGTCAAAATTATCGTGCGATCGGCAATGTCCATCATCGCCATGTCGGTTGCGGCTTCCAGCGAGTTCGGCATGAGGAATCCGCGTGGAATGGACACGGAATGCGTGCCCAGGAATACGGTGTTGACGCGCAGCGAGGCGACCACTTTGTCTGCGATCGGCCCGACGAGCGAGTTGGAGCGCGTGGTGACGCCGCCGGTGACGATGACTTCCACGTCTTTCGATTCGAGCGCCTGCACCAGCTCCGCCACCGGAATGGAGTTGGTAAGAATGGTGATGCCCGACGATTGCTGCGATTCGAGCAGATGTTGCGCGAACACGTACGCCGTGGTGCCGCCGCCGATGGCGATCACGTCGCCGGGGGCCACGTATTTGACGGCTTCCTGTGCGATGGCGTCCTTCAGACCGATGTCCATCTGCGACTTTACGGAAAACAGCGGTTCGCTCAGCAGTGTGCTGGTGCTGACGGCGCCACCGTGCACGCGCTTCAGCAGTCCTTTATCGGCCAGATCGGCGATGTCACGGCGGATGGTCATCGCGGAGACGCCCAATTCCTTGGACAGTGCAGTGATGCGCACCGCACCACGGGTACGCAGACGGCTCAAAATCAAATGCTGGCGTTGTGACGAAATCATATGAACATTATCGCACATGTTCACTCAAAAATACAACTGAGTTGAGCGTTTCGCGCGTGTTTCACGCAAAGCCGCACCACAATCGACTCAAATTCAGCCTAAAACGAACAAAAACGAACGTCCTATATGCCGCACCGACGCACATCGGCTTTTGCCCAAAATGCCATGCGAAACCAATGAAAACGTGCGAGAATAAGGAACCATGACATACGTTTCCGAAAACTTTTGGCACGACGCAGTGAACAAAGCCACCACCGACCTTTTTACGTTCGGCTACAAGCACATCATCAAACCGCATTTCATCTTCAACCAGACGCCCGACGTGGCCCACAGCCAGATGATCGATTTCTGCAAGGTCACCCGCAACATTCCACCGCTGATGTGGCTATGCCGCGAAATGCTCGACTACACCGACCCGATACTGGAAACCAACGTGATGGGCGTCGACTTCGCCAATCCGTTCGGCCTGTCCGCCGGCCTCGACAAGGATTGCGAGATGCCGGTGCTGCTCGACAACGTCGGCTTCGGTTTCGAAACGGTCGGCTCCACCACGTCGCGCCCCTGCCCCGGCAACCCGCGCCCATGGTTCCACCGCCTGCCTGAATACGATTCGATGATGGTGCACGTGGGCCTTGCCAACGAGGGTTCCGCGGTGGTGATTCCGCGCGCCGAGAACGCATGGACGAAGGCGAAGAGCATGCAGGTGTCGGTTTCGATCGCCCGCACGAACGACAGCAAGACCGGCGATCTGGACGAAGGCATCGAGGATTACTGCATTTCGATGCGCCGCGCGGCCGGACGCACCGCCATGGTCGAAGTGAACATCTCCTGCCCGAACACCATGGCCGGCGAACCGTTCAACCAAAGCCCGGAAGCGCTCGACAAGCTGTTCACCGAACTGGACAAAATCGACCGTCCGCAGCCGACGCTCGTCAAAATGCCGCTCAATAAGACGTGGCCGGAATTCAAGGATCTGCTGGACGTGCTCGCCGAGCACAACGTGCAGGGACTGTCGATCGCCAATCTGCAGAAGGACCGCACCGGCATGTCCATTCCGCGCGATTGGGAGGGCGGACTGTCCGGCTCGCCGTGCTACGCGACCAGCAACGAACGCATCAAGCAGGTCTACCGCGAGTATGGGGACCGGTTCGCAATCGCCGGCATCGGTGGCGTCTTCACCCCGCAGCAGGCGTATGAGAAGATTCGTTGCGGCTCGTCGCTGGTGATGTTCATCAGCGCGCTTATGTACCGTGGTCCGCAGCAGATCACCGTGTTGAAGCGTGGACTGGCCGAACTGCTCAGGCGCGACGGGTTCGAACATGTCAGCGAGGCGGTCGGCATCGACGCGTGAAAACTTTTTAATTGCGATTTAAGTTGCGATTTAAAAAGCGGTTTTTCGGCACTATAAAGGCGATTAATAATCGCAGATAAATAGATAAATACAGAGGCGCGTCTCCGTGGGAGGGCGGGCGTCCTGTTCACGACACACTCAAGGCCGTTCGGCCAAGCTTACGGTCGTGAACAGGACGCCCGCCCTCCCACTCGTTTTTTGTTATGTTGCGTTGGGTTGTGGCTACTTTTCGCAATAAAAAAGAGGAAGAAGGGAGGGGAAGGGTCAGCGGAAGGCGCCGCGGAGGTATGGCGGCTGGTAGGGGGCTTCCTCGACCGGCACGTCCAGTTTGTGGGCGGCACGGAGCGGCCAATACGGGTCGCGCAGTGCAGCGCGGCCGATTTCCACGGCGTCGGCGGCGCCCGACTTCAGAATCTTCTTCGCCTGCTTCGGCTTGGTGATGAGCCCGACTGCGGTGGTGGGAATGCCCGCGCGACTGCGCACCTGTTCGGCGAACGGCACTTGGTAGTCGGGCTTCACCGGAATGGTCACGTCGGGAATCAATCCGCCTGTGGACACGTCAATCAGGTCCACGCCGTGGGCCTTCAGAATCTTAGCCAGTTCGACGGTCTGGTCAAGGTCCCAACCGCCTGCGGCCCAGTCGGTGGCGGAGACGCGCACCAGCACCGGCATGGTATCGGGCACGACGGAACGAATAGCATCCACGACTTCGACCAGCATGCGGACGCGATTGTCGAACGATCCGCCGTACTCGTCGTCACGCTCGTTGATGAGCGGGTCGAGGAACTGCGACAGCAGGTAGCCGTGCGCGGCATGGACTTCCACCGCGTCGAAGCCGATGTTCATGGCACGCCAGGCGGCGTCGCGGAACTGGTCCACGATGGTGTGGATCTCATCGACGCTCAGCGCGCGCGGACGAGCCAGGGAACCGTATGCGTTGGCGCTTGGGCAAACCGTCCGCCATCCGCCTTGCTCTTCCGGCACGCTCTGTCCATCGAAACCGATCGCGTGGCAGCCGGTGGAACCCTTGCGTCCGGCGTGGTTGAGCTGCACCGCCATCGTGGCACCCGCTGCCTTCGCGTCGGCCACGATCCAACGCCATGCGTCCATCTGTCCGTCATCCCACAATCCCAGATCGCACGGCGAAATGCGGCCTTCCGGCGCGACGGCGGTCGCTTCCATGATGATCATGCCGAAGCCGCCCATCGCACGCGAAACGTAATGCTGGTAGTGGAACGGCGTCGGCTTGCCGTCCTGCGCCAATGCGGAATACGTGTCCATTGGCGGCAGCCAGATGCGGTTGCGCACGGTGACGCCACGCAACGTCATCGGATCGAACGGTTTGACCGTCTTGTTCTGCTTGCCGTTCTTCTTGTCTTCGCTCATTGTCATCTCTCTTATGAATCGTTGGTATCGCCTGAATCGTCGATATCCGCACCGCGTTCCCACACGACGGGCATGGTACCGATTGCATTGTAAGCAGAACGCCCGCCGGTTGGGGCGGGCGTTCATGGACTGTTCACTTTGCCATGCGATTTACGCTCCGGTGACGTGGGCAGTCAGTGCGGTCAGTCAATGCGGACAGTCGGCATGAATAGCCGACAATCGCAACTATTGATGCTGCTGCTGGTCACTTTGCTGCTCAGCAGGCTGTTGCTGCGATTGCTGCTGCTGGCCTTGGTTGGTCTGCTGCTGGCTTTGCTGCTGACTGTTCTGCTGGCGCTGGTATTGGTACTGGTTGTATGTTCTGGTGGCGCCCTTCGAAACCGTGTACTTGTCGGCACCCTTTCCGTAATCGTTGTCAATCGGCGCGTTGATGGCGGCAAGATACGTGTTCATGAACTGCTTCCACGCCGGCGTTGCGATGTACATGCCGTACCAGGACGGGCGGTACACGCCGTTGATGGTCTTGTTGTCGAAGGTGTTGTTGATCGGGTCCTGCGCATCGGCGACCGCGACGAACGCCGCGACCTGGTTCGGCACGAAGCCTGCGGTGGCCATCACCGTGTTCTCGTTGGTGCCGGTCTTGGCGAAGGTCTTGCGATTGTTGTCAAGCTGCGTGGTCGACGCTTCGCCGCCAGGCTGCACGACACCTTGGTTCAGCGCGTAGGACACGGTCTGCGCGATATCCGGGTCGATGGCCTGATGGCAGTTCGCGGACGGCACTTTCACCTTGCTGCCGCTGCGGTCGGTCACCTTGGTGATGGCGATCGGAGTGCATTCCACGCCGTTGGCGCCCATGGTGGCGTACACGTTGGCCATGGTCAACGGCGACGCCTGCACCGTACCGATGGTCATTGGCGGCTGGAACGAGTTAGCGGAGTAGATGTCGGACGCGTTGGAGATGGCGTTGTGGTAGCCCATCTCCTTGGCCGCGTCGGCGATCGCGCACAGACCGATGTTCGACGCCATCGAGGCCTGCGTGGTGTTGTGCGACTTGATCAGACCCTGCAGCGGGCTTTCCGGAGAGGTGGTGCCGCCGCCGGAATTCTGCACCCTCCACGGGCCGACGAAACCGTAGCCGTTGCAGTTGAACTTCGACGTGTCGTAGACGGTGGATGTGACGAGCGACTCGTTGATGGAGTGGCCTTTCTGCATCCACGCCACCATGTTGATGGGCTTCCAGGTGGAGCCGACGTTGAAGCCCATACCGCCGCCGTCCTCCTGATCGACCATGTAGTTCATGGAGGTCTTGGTCTCATCCGTTCGGGCGTCATCCGTGGCATCGTAGGTTCGGTTGATGCCGAACGACAGGATTTCACCGGTGCCCGGCTTCACGGCCGCTATCATCACTTCGAATCCGGACGGGTCTGTGGCCGGCACGGTGCTGTTCGCCGCCTGCATGGCCGCGTTGTTGGCGTTGCGGTCGAGCGTGGTGACGATCTTCAGACCGCCTTCCTTCAGCAGCTTCTCGCGAGCCTCGTCGTCCTTGCCGAACGCCTTGTTCTTCAGGATCTGGTTGACCACGTATGAGCAGAAGAAGCCGGTGTTTTCAATGGCCGACTGGCATCCGGAGCTCACGTCCTGCAGGTTCAGCGTATCCTTCAACGGCGTGTTGATGGCGTCTTTGAATTCCTTTTCGGAGGTGATGTAGCCCTGGTCGTGCATCAGCTGCAGCACGATGTTGCGCTGGTGTTCGGCTTCCTTCTGGTTGGCTTCCACGGAAGGATCGAAGTTCTGCGGATTCTTGGTGATTGCCGCGATGGTCGCCGCCTGGGTCACGTTCAGTTCCGAAGCGGAGACGTTGAAGTAGCGTTTGGCGGCCATTTCCACGCCGCACAGGTTGTTGCGGCCGAACTGCGCGATGTTGAGGTAGCCCTGCAGGATCTCGGCTTTGGAGTATTTCTTTTCGATCTGCACCGAGATCAGCATCTCGCGCAGCTTGCGTGCCACGGTGTCTTCCGTCGCATGGTATTCGGCGATCGGATCGTCGTCTTCACGGGCTTGGGTGGACAGCACGTTCTTGACGTACTGCTGCGTCAGCGTGGAACCGCCCTGCTGGTCGCCGCCTCTGACATAGGTTTGGAAGAACGCTCGGAACACGCCCTGCACGTCCACGCCGGTATGTTCGAAGAAGCGCTTGTCTTCACGGGCCACGACAGCCTGCTGCATGGCTTTGGAGATTTTCTTCAGCGGCACGACCTCGCGGTTCTGCGTATAGAATTCCGCGAAAGCGGTCTTGCCGTCGTTGAAATACATCGTCGAGCGTTGCGGAAGCGAGGTCACATCGAAATCGATGCCTTCGACCGCAAGGGACGGAATGACGGCTTTGGCCGCGTTATTGGCGGCGAACACAGCGGGCATAAAGAAAATACTCGTCACAACGCCGCCGCCCACGCATAACGTGATGTATGCGATTACCAATGCGAGCACACGTTGAACGGTAAGGGTCTTCTTCTTGGGCATGACGCCCATTCTAAAGTGGCGGGTCTACTAAACACATGCCCGCCAACGCATGTGCCGGAAGCCGTCACGGGTTTCTCACAAAACAGACAATTTCTTAGGAAAAGTTGGAAATCAGCCGAAAACCAGCCGAATGTCATCGTCTTGATCGGCGAATCAGCATGCCCGGCTGGTAGATGATGATGGACCGGCCTTCCCTGGCGATCCATCCGCGGTTAGCGAAATCCATCAACGCCTTGTTCACCGTTTCGCGTGAGGATCCGACGAGCTGCGCCATCTCCTCCTGTGTCAGATCGTGCGGCACCTTCAGGCCGGCTTCGACCGGTTCGCCGAATCGTGATGCCAGATTGAGCAGTGTTTTGGCGAGTCGTCCGGGAACGTCCATGAACACCAGATCGCAGATGCGTTCGTTGTTGCTGCGCATGCGGTGCGCCAATACCTGCAGCATGTCCACGGCCACGCGCGGATGTTCGTCGAGCCAGTCGAACAGCGCGTCATGTTCCAGCCAGACCACACGCGTGCCGTTGGTCATCGCCACCGCCGAAGCGGTACGCGGTCCGCCATGCGGATCGAACACCGGAATCTCACCCAACACTTCGCCGTACGCGTGGATGCTCAGCAGCTGCACACGCTTGTCGGAGGATTGTCTGGTCAGTTTGACGCGGCCTTCCTCCAGCAGATACATGCGATGGTCGGTGTCTCCCTCGCGGAAGATGAAATCGCCCTTGTCGTATTCGGCATGCAGCAGATACGGCAGCAGTTCCCGGGCTTCTTCGGACGAAACCTGCTTGAACAGCGCGGTGTGCAGCAACGTCTCACGCTCATCGTCGAAACCACCAAAACCATTGATTCCGTTGGTTCCATTCGGGGTGACCATCGACGTGCCTCCGTTCCGCCGTGCTTCTGCGTTTTCCGTTGTCGACATCCATGCCAACGCTCGTTAAGTCGGGCACCATCGACCATTCGGGCTACATTGTAACTCGAACGGCGGCGTCGACCAGTCGCGCCACTACCTCGTCTCGGCCCATGCCGGTTTGAGAGCGCATGGGATCGACATGTTTTGCCGCTGATTTCACCGCTTTGTCGGACATTTTCTCTCGTGAGATGTTCAACACGCGGGTCATCTTTTCCGCGTCGATGTCGTAGGCGAGCGTGACGTGGTGCAGAATCGCGCCGGGTCCGCCGTGGGTGGGCGCGAACCGGCGTTGCGCGGCGCCGCCGAGTTTGCCATATTGTGTGGCGATGTCGTTGAGTCCGGCGAATCGTACGTTGAGGCCGAGGGCGCGTAACGCTTCGACGAGCCAGTAGTCGCAGAGTTCGTAGGATTCCTCGACGCTCATGCCGTGGGCGAAGTCGAGTGGCGCGTACAGCGAGTAGGTGATGGTGTTGCCTGGTTCGATGAACATCGCTCCCCCGCCGGTGCAGCGGCGGACTATGTGGAATCCTTCGTCTTGCGCGGTGTGCACGTTGACTTCGTCTTCGAGCGACTGGAATCTGCCGATGACCACGGCCGGCTCGGCCCATTCCCAGAAACGCAGGGTGGGTTCGCGGGTTCCGGCAGCCACTTCGCGTGCCCATTCGACGTCGAGGTCCATTTGTTCCTGCGGTTTGCGGGGGTCGTCGTGCACGATGTTCGGTTTGAGTGCGTGCCAGCGTCGCGCGTATTCCGCCCAATTGCCGGTTTCGGCGATTTCGCCGGTTCCAACGGTTCCAGCGTTTTCGTCGCTTTCCGCGGTTCCAGCGTTTTCAATGTTTTTTGCGATTTCCGCGGTTTCTGCGGTTTCCATTGGGCTGGTATGCCGCCGAATGCGCAGGTCGTCGCGTGGTTCCACTTTCGTAACATCATTACCGCCGATACCGGCAATGCCATCGGCGCCATCGATGCCGTCAATCGCACGTTGAAAGGCGATGGCGATGCCACGCGCGCCCATGCCGACGATGCGCACGTCCGGATGGTGCAGCATCGTCCGTTCGACGGCGGCGGTCACGTCACGTTCGGAAACCATCGAACCGCTGAGGCAACGGGCCGCGCACTGTTCCAGCGCACATTCCATGGAATGCAAGAGATTCCGCGTTCCGGCATCGTCCCCGTCGAGGAAGAAATCGCCGTCGATATGGCATTCGATAACAGTCGATGATGCAGCCGGCCCAGCGTATGGAACCGTTTTCACGGCATTCGTATGAGCCGAATCAATATAGTCCGAATCGGCGTAATCCGAATCGGCATGAGAAAGCCGGACAGTCACTCCAACGAGTTTGCCGCCCGGCTGTTTGTAAAGTCCTCGAGTCATCAATCCTGCAGTTCAACGCCTTGAGCGTCACGGTGCCATTGCGAGCCGTAGTGGGAGCACAGAATCAGGATGCCTTCCACCAGTCCCCAGATGCCTGCGACGGCTGGGCCGATGATGAGAATCCAGCCGATGACGGTCAGCAGCAGCTGTGCCACGGCCTTGCCGGTGTTGCCCAAGTAGAAGTTGTGCACGCCGAAGCAGCCCAGGAAGATGCCAAGCAGACCGGCGGCCAGTTTCGACTTCTGGGCGTATCCGGCCGGTGCGACGGGCTGGCCGTATGCCGGCTGCTGCGCGTAGGCGGGCTGGGTATAGGCGGATTGGTTGTAAGACGGGGCCGCGTAGCCTTGCTGTCCGTAGTTCGCTTGGTTGTAATCCGGCTGGGCGTAAGCGTTGTTGGGGTCATACGCCGGGGCTGCCGGCTGACCGTACGACGGCTGCGCAGATTGGGCAGGCTGGGACGGCTGGCCATACTGACCGTACTGGTTGTACGATGCGGCGTTCGGATCATATACCGGAGCAGCGGGCGTGGCCGGCTGGGTATAGACGGGAGCCGTACCGTATGCCGGGGCCGGAGTCGCCGGCTGACCGTATGACGGCTGAGCGGTCTGGGCCGACTGTGCGGTCTGGCCATACTGGCTGTATGCGGAAGCGTTCGGATCGTACGCCGGAACGGCAGGCTCGGCCGGCTGAGCGGGCTGAGTGTATGCGGCGGAGTTCTGATCGTATGCGGGGGTTTCCGGCTGCGACTCCGGATGGTTCATCTGCGCATCGTTCTGTTGTGGAATGTACGGTTGGTTGTAGTCGGCCTGGGCTGCGTTATCCGACGTTGGATTGTTGACTTGACCGGCACCATTGAAATCGGCGTTGTTATCACTCATGTCTCAACAATATCCCAAGGTTTGCCCGTCATCGGGCGTTTACCACTGGCACGAACCCCGAAAAACCCCTGAAAAATCCCCTGATTATGCGAAGACGCCCACCGTTCCAAGGAAAACCTTGTTTCGGCGGGCGTCTCACCAAATGGAACATCCAAATGGAATGTCAGCGAATGCCAATCACATGCGAGCCAGGATGTCGTGCCCCACTTCGTCGGTAGAACGCGTGGTGGAGCCAAGCTCTTCGATGTCCGCTTCGACGGCGGCATCGATCTTGGCCGCGGCATCGTCGAAACCGAGGTGGCGCAGCAGCATGGCTGCGGACAGGATGGCTGCGGTCGGGTTGGCCTTGTTCTGGCCGGCGATGTCCGGAGCGGAACCGTGGATCGGCTCGAACATGGACGGATACTCGTTGGACGCGTTGATGCAGCCCGAAGCGGAGTAGCCGACGCCACCGACCACGGCACCGGCCTCGTCGGTGATGATGTCGCCGAAGAGGTTGTCGGTCAGGATCACGTCGAAGCGGGACGGGTTGGACACCATGAAGATGGTGGTCGCGTCGATGTGCAGGTAGTCGTGGGAGACCTCCGGGTATTCCTCGGCCACCTTGTTGACGATGCGCTGCCACATGTCGCCGGCGTTGACGAGCACGTTCTTCTTGTGCACGAGGGTCACGTGCTTCCTGCGCTTCATGGCCAGTTGGAAGGCGTAACGCACCACGCGCTCCACGCCGTAGGCGGTGTTGATGGAGACTTCGGTGGCCACCTCGTTCGGGGTGCCACGGCGCACCGCGCCGCCGGCACCGCAGTACAGGCCTTCGGTGCCTTCACGCACGACCACGAAGTCGATGTCACCCGGGTTGGCGAGCGGCGAGGTAACGCCCTTGTACAGCTTGGACGGACGCAGGTTCACGTACTGGTCCAGGTCGAAGCGGAGCTTGAGCAGCAGGCCGCGTTCCAGAATGCCCGCCTTGATGCGCGGATCGCCGACGGCGCCCAGCAGGATGGCGTCGGTCTTCTTGATGCGGTCCTCTTCCTCTTCCGGAAGAATCGCGCCGTCACGCAGATAGCGCTCGGCACCCAGATCGAACTTCTCATATTCGAATTCGGCGACGCCTTCGGCCGCCTTCTCCAGAGCCTTCTGAGCCCACGGAGTCACTTCCTTGCCAATGCCATCGCCCGGAATGACGGCGATGGTGTACTTCTTTGCAGAATCACTCATAGCACGCGACTCTAGTCAGTGATTCACCTATCGGACTAAAACAGCTCAGCAAATGGACAGCCCATTCCGGCAGTCGGCGGCCAGTCAGCTGCCGATGCCCATCACCGACAGGCACCAGGCGTTCTCGTACGAGACTTCCTCCCACTGCTTGTACCGTCCGGATGTGCCGCCATGCCCGGCCTCCACCTCGATTTTCGCCACGGCGTCCACACCGGCATGCTGCAGCCGGGCCAGCCATTTCATTGGCTCCACATACAGCACGCGGGTGTCGTTCATGGATGTGGTAATGAAAATTTTCGGAAAAACGGCAGTTCTTTCGTCATTTTCACTATCTGGCGCATTCTCGTATGGCGTGTACGACTTCATATACGCGTACACATCCGCGTCGTGCAGCGGATCGCCCCACTCGTCCCATTCGGTGACGGTCAGCGGCAGCGAAGGATCAAGGATCGAGGTCAGCGCGTCCACGAACGGCACATCCGCCTCAACACCGGCGTAGCATTCGGGCGCCATATTGGCAATCGCGCCCATCAGCAGACCGCCAGCGGATCCGCCGTTGGCCACGGTGCGCCAAGCATCAGCCAAATGCGCCTTCTGCAGCGCGCGTGTGGCGTCCACGAAGTCCTCAAAGGAATGCTTCTTGTTCAGTCTGCGCCCCTGCTCATACCAGGCGCGTCCCATTTCGCCGCCGCCACGAATATGCGGCACGGCGTACAGCACACCGCGATCCAACATGCTCAGACGAGAGACCGAGAACCCCGGATCGGAGGAAATCTCGTATGCACCATATCCGGTAATGAACATCGGCGAATCCTGCGCCGGGCAATCGCGGTGCCAGACGAGGGAAACAGGAATGCGTTCGCCGTCGCGCGCGGTAATCCACACACGGCGTTCCATGTAATCGCGTGGATTGAAGTTGCCCAACACGGTGGCTCGCTTCAGCAGCGCATCTTCACCGGTGGCGGGATCGATTTCGTGCAACTCGCCCGGGCGGGTGTAGCTGGCGAACGAGTAGCGCATGCGCGGCGCCTCATACGAGGGGTTGCCGCCGACGCCGATGGTGTACAAGCGCCGGGTCTCACCGGGCAGGTGGTCGTCGCTAGCACCATCGGAAGATGACGTGTGATCCGTGGGGGCCTCATCTTCGGTCCACAAGATTTCGCCATGATCGCCGGTGAAGTTTTCGCGATCGTCGGCAACCATGTCCCAGTCGTCCTCCAGGGCAGGCGGCAGCAATTCCGTAAACCGCCACGGCCGTCCGGCCAGGAAGTCGGCGGCAGCCGCGCTCTTGGTCATGTATGCCACGTGCGGCTGGCCGTCGGCACGGTAGCTCAGGGACACAAAGTTGCGATGCAACGCGATGCCTTCGATGCCCAGACCGTGGGCACCCTGCAATATCGCCGGATTGACGGCGTTGAAGTATGCCTCGGTAATCGGCTTATCCGGCTCACCATGTTCACAGCCGTACGGCGACCCGGCGGCAATGCACACGCCTTCGCCGAGTCGGTACGGCGGCTCCTGGCCCCGCCTGTCAATGACGTCGATTTCGAAATTCGGATTGGCGGCGTTGTGATAGACCACGGCGAGTGGCACATCCGCACCGTTCTCCCCCGCGCCTTCAAAACAGGCAAAGCTCACATCATATTCAATATCGTTCTGACGCGGAATGAAAGCTTGGAATTCGCCTTCAGGCGTGGCCACCGGCAGCATCAGCACTTCGGTGGTGGTTTTGGAACCGGTGCCGATCACGATATTGCGCTCATCAAAACTGATGCCAACGCCCACCCAGAACCGTTCATCGGTTTCTCGGTACACGCACACATCCGATTCGACCGCCGTGCCAACACGATGCCGCCACACAGCGAGCGGCCGCCAGGAATCGTCCAATTCCACCCAGAACACCCATTGGCCGTCCGGCGTGAAGCATGCGCTGCCAATGCCGGTGAACTGTTCGGGCAGTTCGCTGACCGGCTCCCCGGTCTCCAGCCCGGCAAGGTCGCGAATGCGGAAATCATATCGCTCGTCTCCCGCAACATCCACGCCGTACAGCATCCAACGGCCGTCCTTGCTCAGATCCAAGCCGCCGAGCCGGAAGAAGTCATGCCCCTCGGATTCCTTGTTCGCATCAAAAACGACCTGTTCACCGGGCATGGAGCCGGGCGCGCCTTGCGGATCCACGACCGGCGGGTCCCAGTCATCGGCATCGCGCACGGGGATGCGGCATTGCACGCCATACTGTTTGCCCTGCTGCGTGCGGGTGAAGTACCAGTAATCATTGACGCGCGTGGGAACCGACATATCAGTCTCTTCCACATGCGATTTCAGCTCTTCAAACAACGTATGCCGGAAATCCGCCAGATGCGCCATGCGACGCTCGCAGTACTGGTTTTCGGCAGCTACGTAGCTGCGCACATCATCGGAGTCTTTGTCTCGCATCCACTCGTAATCGTCTTCGAAAACGTCACCGTGGAATTCGCGGCGCTTCGGCTCGCGCTTGGCGTAAGGCGGCATCGCGGCCGCGGCGTTTGTGCTCTCGTCAGTCATACCACGCGATTATAGGCGAGGCACCGCACCGGGACGCATTCAGTGTTCATCACGCCGCGCCTATCGCAACACCGTCTTCAGATACGGCAGCATGGTCTTCAGAATGTTCGAGCCGGTGGTGCCGGTGAATACTGGCACATCGGTTACCGGAGTCGGCTGGGTCGAGGTGAGCCCCGTCACCGACGCCAATCCGGTTGATTCGCGCGGGCTCAACTCACGAATGACGATCGCCAGTACACGTCCGGGATATCTGCGGGCGATGGTGGCGTACGTGGTCGGGTCTTTCTGCCCGTCATCGCCCACCAGAATGAACTTCATGTCTGGGAAGTCGGCCATAAGTTGTTCGGCAAACTCAAGTTTGTGCTGGGGGCCGGTGGGTACGAAGGTCTTGGGCCTCGGGTCGAGGTCGCGCAGCAGCAGCGGGCCTTCGGGAAAACCATGGTCAGTGATGAAGTTGCGAATCGAACTCTCCACATTCCAGGGCGATGTCGAAAGATAGAAGAACGGTGCGCCGGGGAACAGGTCGGCGATGCGGGTGAACAGCACGCTCATGCCCGGCACGGAGGCTTTCTTCTTGGGGTCGAGGAACAGCAGGTTGTACGCGGCCTTCCATGGCACCGGGGCCTGCGTGATCATGATGGTGTCGTCCACATCGGAGATGATGCCGACTTTGGCACTGGCGGGGATGGTGTACAGGTTGGCGCTCACGGGTTTGCGGTTGGCCACGCTGTAGGAGACGCGATGGATGCCGGGCAC
>ENA-OQEY01000144-OQEY01000144.1-human-gut-metagenome-genome-assembly--contig:-NODE-144-length-63935-cov-8.146497_pt1 | contig 63935 bp, 75 predicted proteins | sample MGYA00242801_ERZ504647 | MGnify/ENA primary metagenome ERZ504647 (study PRJEB26092, sample SAMD00036204) | human gut metagenome | host: Homo sapiens | study: EMG produced TPA metagenomics assembly of... | reverse complement strand
GGGACGGGCGTCATGGGCGGCCGCGGAACCAAGCCCAATGATCCCGGCAGTAACGGCGCCCCCCGCCGCAGTCACCGCAAAAATAGGACCGAGGGCCACATTCGACACAGTGGCAAAGGCCGCAGTTGCAGCATTTGCAATCTTCACAACTGCCGTATATGCGGTTAGTGCGATAGTCACGGCGCCCAGCACACCCACAAAGGCGGTGATGGCGTTGACCAGGGCCGGATTCTGTTTGACGAACTGGGAAACCGCATTGAGGACCTGGGTGCCCACGGAGTAGGCTTTCTGGAGCGCCGGGGTGTAGGCGTCGCCGATGGCCACCTTCAGGTTCTTGTAGGCGTTCTGCATCATGGTCAGCTGGCTCTGGGTGGTGGCATACCGCTTTGTGGCCTCGTTGACCAGGGCGGTGTTTTCATCCCAGGCGTTGCTGCCGATCTGCAGGGCGTTGGTGAACACGTCGCTGGCGCCGGCCGCACGGAGCAGGGCGTCACGCATACGGATGTCGGACAGGCCCATGTCGTCCAGAACGGCGATTGCGCTGCGTCCCTCGGATTCCATGTTGCCGAGGCCCTGGATAAACTGGATGATGGCCCCGGCCGCGTCCTCTTCAAAGGCCGCGGCAAATTCAGAGGCGGACATACCCGCCACGTCCGCGAACTGCTCCAGCCCGTCGCCTCCCTGCTGGACGGCGAGCGACATATTGGAGATCAGTGTGGAGAATGCGGAGCCGCCGGCCTCGGCCTCGATGCCGACAGAGGACAGGGCGCCGGAGAAAGACATGATCTCCGCCTCAGTCATGCCGACCTGTGCGCCGGCACCGGCGATGCGCATACTCATGTCCACGATCTCTTTTTCCGTCGTCGCCAGGTTGTTGCCCAGGTCAACGATGGTAGCGCCCAGCCGGTCAAAGTCCTCCTGGGACATCCCGGTGATGTTCGCCAGACGGGAGAGGCTGGTGGCCGCTTCGTCCGCGGTCATGTTGGTCGATGTGCCCAGCATGGCCATGATTTCCGTGAAGTCCAGCAGGGACTCCTTGTGGATGCCCAGCTGGCCGGCGGATTCGGCGATGGCCGCCAGCTCCTCGGTCGTCGCGGGGATCTCCGTGGACATCTCCTTGATGGCGTCCGACATGGCGGACAGCTCGTCGTCGGTGAGGTCGGTGGTCTTGGCCACGCCGGTCATCGCCGACTCGAAGTCCATAGACGCCTGGGCGCAGTCCGCGAAGTACTCATAGACCTCTTTCAGAGCGGTGGCGATGCCCGCTGCCACGATTGCCTCGTGGACGGTGCTGAATGCCTGGCTCGCCTTGTTCCCGAAGGTCTGTGCGCCCTCGGCGACCTCCTCCTGTTCCTTTTTCAGCGCGTCGATGCGGTTGGTGAGCTGGGCGGAGCTCTGGCCGAGGTCGTCCATGTCGACCCCGGCCTCTTTCAAAGCGTCGCCCATCTCATCCAGCTTCTCGGTCTGCCGATTCAGGGAGGAGGTGGTCTTGTCGATCTGCTGCTGCTTGGCGAGCAGCTTATTTTGCAGGTCGGCGGAAAATTCCCCCGTCTGCTGGATCTCTTTCTGGATGTTGTCGTACTGCTGCTGAAGGAGCTCCAGGCGCTTCCGGGTGTTCTCCACCGCCGTCTGCTGCTTCTGGTAGGCGGTGATGTCCGCCTGCGTTTTGGAGAGGGACTGTATCTCTTTCTGCATGGCCGCCAGCTCGTCCTGGGCGGCTTTGAAGGTCTTGCTGTAGCTGCCGCCCAGCTGGGCGTTCAGCTGGAATAGCATCTCATACTCTTTGCGGCTTGCCATGTTGTCCCTCCCTTCGGGTCATCGTCTGCCGCGCCGGATGACGACCGGCCGCGGCGCTTTTTTCGGGCGCTTGGCCCGCTGTTCTTCCACAAGCAGGTTACTGGCCTTGATCCACTTCGTCAGTGAGGACAAGGGGAGCGCGGCCCAGTAGGAAACTGGTGTGTTGTTGTTCTGCGCCATGATGAGGCACTGTTTTCGGAGCCACACCCCGCCGTCGCAGGTTACAGCTCCGAGGCCAGCAAAAAAGTTCGCGCCTTCGACCGAATGCGGTTGTAGTCGCCGATGGGCAGCGCCTGGATGACGTCCACGCCGATGCGCCGGCTCTTTCCGTCCGGGGTGGTAAGGGTGGTGGTGCAGGCGCGGGCGGCCATACGGATCAGGTACTGGCCGGAGAAGGTGGGGACGATGACGGGCTTGTTCATGGCCTGAAGCTCGTCCTCGATGGCAAGGCTGTCGTTGCCGGTCAGCCGGTCGAAGTCAAAGGACAGCTCCTCGATGGTGCAGCCCTCAAAGGTAAATGGCTTCTTGAGCTTGTGAACATAGGCGGAAGTATTCCCCTCCTCGGCCTTGGCCGCGGTTTCGGCGGCGGCAAACTCGGCTCCGTTCACGGCAGGGGTGTCGCCGTTCTTCTCCTCGACAGAAAAGGCGTCGGCGGGAATGGGGGTCACTTTGGTATCAACGCTCATGGTGCAAACTCCTTTCAAAAATGTGGCCCGGGACGGAGGGCCGCCCCGGGCTTGTGATAGTTACTTTCCGATGGCCTTGCGGACGTCGGCCAGGTAATCGACGCCGTTGACCTCGCAGATGAAGTTCAGCGGGTCGATCTCGCGCACCTTGGCGCCGTCGATGTAGGTCGCCCAGTAGCGGACGGAGTACTCGCCGGAGCCGTTGGTGGGAGCGGCCGGGGCGACCGTACCGCCGGTGTCGGTCTTGGGAACGACCACCAGGACGTGCTTGATGCTCTGCACCTTCACCTCGCCGGCCACGGTGTCCTCGATCTGCTGCGCCATGCGCAGGTCGATGTTATGGCGGCGAGGCTCGGAGAGGCGCACGCTGTGCTCGGTGGTGGTGCGGAAGTTGAGGGTCAGACTCATTACGTCGTAATGGCCCAGAACGGGCACCTCTACGTTGCCGGCGATGCCGGCGCCAGAGAGGGTCTGCACGATGGCGGCCAGGTTGGGCAGGGTCGCCCCGGCCATGCCGACATACTCTACGCTGTCCTCATACACCGCAAAATTGATTACGGATTCGTCGAAGTTAGGCATAGTTCAGTCCTCCTTTTACGCCTGGAGCGCACTGGTGACGTAGCTGGTGTCGTACTCCAGGATGAAGTCGATCTCCTGAGCGGGAGAGGGCGGGGTCATGTAGATGTGGATCTTGATGATACCGGCCATGAGGTCGGTCAGCGGATTTTCGCTGTCCACCATCTCCGCCCGGGCACCCAGGAGGTAGCCGGAACCGACCAGACCGTTGAGCCAGATATTGGCGGTGTCCATGATGGTGTCGATCAGACGCCGGTTCATGGGCTTGTCCAGCTTGCTCCAGAAGGTCTGAATCAGGGTGTTGCCGACCCAGCCGAACATCCGGGAAACAGGGATGAAGTAGTCCTTCACGTCGGTGTTGGAGGGATAGCAGGCGGTGTAGTTGCCCCAGGCGCACCAGCCGCCCATGAAGTTCAGCGCGGTCACGATGCCGCTGTCGTTGAGGATATTGGCCTGGGCCAGAGTGAGGTTGACCTCGGTGCCGTCCTCCAGCACCATCGCGTCGCACTGGAAGTTCTTGTTGCTGGGAGACTCGTAGGGGCAGCCGCCGTTGCCGGTGTCGACCTGGGCGATCAGCCCGGCCATCTGCGTGCTCATGTGGAATTTGTAGTCGCCGAGCTTCAGCATGGGCCAGCAGGTCACCTCGTCCACGTCGACGAAGTTGTTGCCGCTTTTTTCGGTGATGGCGGTGGTGTAGCTGGTGGCTCCGGCGGAGCTGGAGTCGATGTCGATCAGCGCCTTGGCCTGGAACATCCCATTGATGCCGCCGGCCTTGGTCGCCATGACAGCGGCCACGACCGAGGACTGGGAGTGGCCCGGGGCGCAGATCAAGTCGGGCACGATGCCCAGGGTAGTAAGACACTGTTCGATGCTCTCCATGCCGGTTGCAACGGCGGTATCGTCCACGGAATCGGGCTTGACCTTGTTGTAGGCCACGTTCACCTGCTCGACGGAGTAGGCCTTGCCGTCGGACAGAACTTCGATGACCAGGAACTCCCCGTCGTAGTAGGTGCTGTAATCGGTGTCCTTGACATAGGCCTCGCCGGCGCCGCCAGCGGGCTTGACGACCAGGTTCTCGTCGTCAATGGCCGCGATGGGGAGCTTGGCCTTGTGGTCGGACACGGCCACGTCAGCAGCGGCCACAGCCTCCTTCATGTCCGCGACGTCAAGGACATTGCACATGATGACGGGCTGGCAGCCGAACAGCTGGAAGTGGGAGTACATGAACTCGCAGAGGGGATAGCTCCCCCAGTCATCCGAGTAGCCCAGCTTCTCCACCGCCTCGGCCCAACTGGTGCAGAGGACGGGGACGCCAGCCGCAGCGGGAGTCGCCGCGCTCTGCACGGGGGCCGCACCGACGACGAAGGGCACGCCGCTGTCGGCGACAACGGGGGTGCTGACGCTGGTGGCCTGCTCGGAGACATATACGCCATGATTTGCCATAGGTAGTCCTCCTTACTTTCTGCCGGAAGCCAGCTTCTTGTAATTCACGTTCAGCAGGTTTCCGGCGGTCTTTACTTTGATGCGGTCCACGGGGAGCGTGTCGCTGGTGACGACCAGGGACGCGATCAGGGGGTGGCGCTCCAGGGCCGGCGCGAGCTCCTTCAGCACAGCGGCCTTGCCGCCGCGGTAGACCGTGCCGGACTGGATCACCCCCCGGATGCTCGGCCCGAGGTAAACACAAAATCCGGCGGCCTTGCCGTCGGATTTCTTGGTGGTGATCCTTTTCTCTTTGGGCTCCCTGGCCGCAGCCTGCTCGGCGGGGGCGGGGGCCATATCTTCGGGGTCAGTTTTCTTCACAGCCATTGGCGTACCTCTCTTTCCACGCCGGGGACGCGCCAGGTGGTGGTCATTTCTCCGGCATAATATGGGGCGGTGTCGTCGGGGTAGATGAAAGTCTCCAGGCCGGCCTCAAGGTCGAGCTGGAAGCGCCGGCCGATGACGACCTCGCGCAACAGGCGAATCCGCAGACGCTCCATGAGGTTGAGCAGCATAAGACCGCCCTCCTGCTCGTCGTCGTTGTAGACGGCAAAGATGGAGCGCACCACGGCGACGCCGGCCTCCAGTTCCCCGGACGGTTGGGTGTCTTTGCTGGTGATAGCCTGATGGATGATATAGGGGGCCTTTTTCTTTGCGGCGCTGCCGTCCGGCAGGCGCATCAGGTAGACCTCCGCCGCCCGATATTGCTGCTCCTCGCCTTCGCTCTGGATCTTCACCGGCATAATAAGGTCTTTGACGGCGTCCTCGGTAACGGCTTTCAGCTCCTCCAGGAGCATTACACGATCCATAGGCTACCCTCCCCATCCGTTGAGCACCCGCATGATCTCGTGCTCGATGCGGCTCTCGTAGGTTTTCAGAATTTCCTCGTCCATTTTGTCGGTCGTCTCCTCGTGGGCATAGAACGCCTGGACAGCAGAAGGCCCGAACAGCTCCCGGATGGGGAACCGCTCGGGGCCCTCGCGCTCGAACACGCCGGTATGCCCACCCACATGGGTGACAAAGGCGTTTTCAAGGGTCTGCTGTGCGCTGGAGCGCAGGACGCGGGTATGCACTTTGCCGTCCGCTCCAAACTTGGTATCGAACTTGATAAGGGGGATGACGTTCCCCCGATAGCCAAAGGTGACCTGATAGGAGCTGGCGGAGTCCTTGACGATGGTGTTGATGGTCTTCGTCCGGGACTTCAACTCCCCCTGGGAGATGGCGTACTCCTCGGAAACGATCTTCATGCCGACGGTAAGGCCATGCCGCGCCGACCGCTTCAAGGCGCTTCCGACGGCGCGGTAAACGCCGTCGGGGACGCCGGCCAGGAGCTTCGATACTCGATCAAGGCTATCGTCGATTTCATCAATGGTGATAGCGTAGCTCATTCGTCGATCGCCTCCAGTTCCACCCGCAGCATCCCCATCTCACAGACCGAGGAGGCGACGTAGAATTCCCGGAAGAATCCGCCGCCGCCCTCCCGGTTGTTGATCTGGATGCGCATACCCTTCTCGGGCTGATTGCCGCCCAGGTCGGACAGCGCGCAGTGGAGCACGGATGACACGAGGTAGAGCCCCTGGACATGGTCGGACTGGAGCTGGCGTCGCTCCTGCTCCTTCAGGCCGGATAAGACGATGGGGATGTCCTGATACTCTTCGCCGTCGTAGCGGATGGTGCGCTTTTCAGCGAACTCGTCCAGGTTGAGGAAAACGGCGTGGACGTCATCGGCCACCATGTCCTTGAAGCCGCTCATTCCACGGGGCCCTCCGCGCCGAGGCCGGCCGGGGCCCCTTCGCCGTCGTCCTCGCCAGAGATCGCGTCCTCCAGGGGCACGTCGGTGATTGCCGCAATCAACTGCGCCTTGGTCTTGAGCTTGGCGGTGTCGATGCCCATTTCCTCAGCCAGCTCCTTGAGCTTGGCGTTGGTGAGCTCCTTGAGCTGCTCGGGGTCAAGGCGGGCGGTTTCCTCGCCCTCTGCGGGCCCGCCCTGGTCGGGAGTGTCCACGCCCTCTCCCTCGTCGTCCTCGCCCTCTACGGGCGTTGCAACGGCTCCTGTGATATCTTCCTCGGGGATGTCCTCGAGGACGACACCCACGCCGATGGAGGCCAGGCGGGCAGCCTCGGCGTCAGTCACGATACAGAGGCTGCCGGCGGGCGCCGGCTGGGGGTGCTTCGCCCCCTTGGGCCGGTATCCGTACAAGCCGTCGGTGATTTTTACACGCTTCATGGTATTGCTCCTTTCCCGACCCTATCAGGTGCCGACCACGTTTGCCGCGTACATCCAGGGAGCCTTGTTCTTGGGGGCGGACAGAGGCCGGGCACCCAGACGCAGCTTGCGGATGTCCTTGTCCTTGTCGACCACGAACTTGGGCACACGCTGCATGGCAAAGCTGTGGTACTCGTTGTCGTCCTCGATCTGGTCGATGCGGCCATACATCATGTGCCCGCAGTTGGGGGCGGTGACCATAGCAGAGGTCGCGGGGAACAGCCGGACAGTGCCGGTCTTGTCTACGACGGTCTCGCGCACGGAGAAGATGTCCAGGTCGGTGCCGTCGAAGTTCAGGTTGCCGATCCACACCACGCCGGGGTAACGCACCTGGGGCGCCAGGCGGCCATACTCGGCGCGCCGGTTGTCCAGCAACTTCAGCGTGTTCTCGTCGCTCTGGATGAAGGCGGCCACTTCGGTGCCCACAACCAGATCGGTGGCGGGGAGGCCACGGTCCAGCAGGTCGTTCACCATCGCGGCGACGTCCCCCCTCCAGTCGCCGCCGGACGCGTCCCACTTGTTCGCTACGGTGTACTTGGCGGGGTTGGAGCCGGTGGTGTCGAAGTAGAAGATGTCGTAGGTTTCGCCCACGGTGTCGTTGTCGATGTAGGCGACGATGGTGCAGCCGTTGTTGATCATGGTCTGGACGGCCATCCACTCCTCACGGCGCTGAATGCGGCGGTCCAGGTCGGTAAGATCCTGCATCTGGAGCGCCCGGGCGCGCTCGGCGGGGGTGCTGCCAGCGTACAGAGCCTCGCCGTAGCCGCGCTTCTGCAGGTCGTCCAGGGTCAGCAGGCGGGACGGGGCGATGTAGGGGGGCTCAAATTCGTGGATCTCATAGCCGCCCCGCGCCACGGGGATATCGCCGGCGCGCCGCACGACGAAGGGCGCCATAGCGCGGTCACGGTCGCGGTACTCCACCAGCACCTTGTTTGCGTTGAAGATGTCGGTTGCCGCCTCGGTGGGGAAATAGCGGCTCTTGAAAAAGTTCTGGACGGGGACGATCTCCTGGACCATGCCCGCCATGTAGTAGGTGTCAAAAATGTCGAAAGGCATATTCTTGTCCTCCTTTTAGTCCAGCACCTGGCCCAGATAGATGCCGCGCTCGCGCAGGGCATCCCTGTCAGCCTGGGTAATGTCGTACTCCGCCCCTACGGTCACGACGTCCTCGTTGAAGCAGCCCATCACATAGACAGCCACATTGACGTCCTCCTCGGTGCCGATGTCCTCCTCGTCGCAGAGAACACAGTCGGGGGTCAGGGTCTCATTGGAGCCGGCGGTGGTGCCGAGGATTTTCAGCTTGCCGTCGCCCCCGGTGCCGGAGCTGCGGCACAGGATGGTGCCGCGCGGATAGGTAGCGGCGGTCGCCAGCTTGGTGATGACGCCGGAAGCCACCTTGGGAGGCGGGGTCATGCCGGCGATCAGCTTGTCGTACTCCATAGAGCCGACTTTGTCGTTGAGATGCTTCGCCATGTTACTTATCCTCCTTCTTGTTCAGGGCCTTCGCATCGGCGCGGCCCTTCGCCATGCGCTGCTCCGGGGTGAGCTCACCGGCGGGCGCGCCCTCATTGTTGGCGGCTCCGACCTGCTGCGCGCCGGACGCGCCGGTGTCAGCTTCCAGAGCCGCCATGTAGCTCTTGCCGGTCTGGGCGGCTTTCTGAGCCATGCGGTAGGCCAGCTCCTGTGCGGTGCAGGGGTGATCCCCGTACTTGGCCTCCCGGATGCTCTCGGCGTCATAGAGAGATGCCAGGGCGTCGATGTCCTGGATTCTCTGACGCTCGGCCTGGGCAGGGTCAGCCCCGCCGTCACCTTCGGCCGCTGCGCTGGGGGCAGGGGTGGCGGCAGCTCTTGCCTCGGCCTCCAGCTGCGCGGTCAGCTCCGGGTACTCCGCCCGGAGCTCCTCAACAGTACTTGCCATAGGTGTACTTCCTCCTTTTCTGCCGGTCTTTGCCGGCGGACTTGTATGTGTCTCAGCCGGGGCCGAGGCCTCGGGATCGACCGTAGGGATATTGTCCGGGGCGAACATCCCAGCCGTGAGGTGGATGGTGCGACCTCGGACGAACAGACGCCGGCCGTCTGCACTGGCGGCGACGTCCAGGGGCTCCGCGTCCTCGATCAGCTCGTCGGCAAAGCCCTTTTCCACCGCCTCGCCGCCCGTCATGTAGGTCGTGTCCGCCATCATGTGGGTCAAAACGGTGTCAGACAGGCCGGTCTTGCGCTTGTAGATGGTCACCTGGGCCTTGTCCCAGGCCGTGTTCCTGTCTGCCAGGGCCCGCATCTCGTCAGCGTTATAGCCTCCGAAAAGGAATGTCCAGCACTTGTGGATCATCACCAGGCTGGAGGGATTGACTTTCACGGCATCGCAGGCGCACATGATAAGTGAGCCGCCGGACATCGCCACGCCGTCCACGATGCAGGTGAGCTTCGCTCCGTCCCGCGCCAGCTCCCGTAGCCGGTTATGGATGGTGATGGACACGCCGGCGTCGCCGCCATAGCTGTTCATGCGGATGGTGATGTCCTTGCAGGTGGCGATCTGCTCCAGGTCCTCCATAAACTCAGACAGGAGCACGAACTCGCCTTCGACGGGATTTCCGTCCCAGTCGGTGGGGCGCTGCTCATAGATGTCGCCGTACATGGTGATTTCTGCGCTCTGGCCGTCGGTAGTGGCCATCGCGTAGACGGCCCGCTTGATGTTCACGGCAGGCCGCGCGGTCGGTACTGTTTTGCTCATGCGTTTTCTCCCTTCCCTTCGTCCTCGCCACTGCCGCCTTCGCCGTCATCAGCGCCGGAGCTCGGCTGGCTGGTAATCCGCGCGCCGCCCGCCTCCGCGAGCTTCGCGTTTTCTGCTTTCAGCTGCTCCACGTTGGCCTCCCAGTCGCCACCGCCCAGCTCGCGCGTGACCTGCTCGTGGGTCTTGAATCCGTGGTCGACCAGGACAACGGCGGCGTTGGCCTCTTTCAGCGGGTCGAGCTGCCCCTGGACGGGGCCGATCCAGCGCGCACCGCACCAAGCGGCCCGAACCAGAGGATCTTCAAAGAAGCCCGGGGCCTTGATGCGGCCGCGGGCCACCGCCTCCGAAAGCCATACCTCATAGGCCGGCTGGCAGAAGTCGGCCACAAACCAGCTCCGGCGCATCTTGAACTCTTCCCATGCCTCCAGGAGGGCGGCGCGGGAGGCCGAATAGCTGGAGTTAAAGGTCTTCATCAGCACCTCGTAGGGCTCGCCCAGGGCCGCGCCAGTCTGCTGGCAGAAGGTCTTAACGAAAGCATCAAATCCCGTGGTCGGAATGCTGGGATTACCAAACTTGATGTCCTCATTCTCCGCCAAGTGGGAAACCGTGCCGGGGCCCATCTCATACTCGCTGTCGCTCTCGGACAGGTTGTTTTCCACGGGATTTGCTGCGGGGACACCAGCGATGTCACCGGCGCCGACCTCGTTGATGGGAATCTCGGTCTGGCTGGTCTTGGTGATGATCCAGGCCGTGAAGAATGACTGGACAAGAGCGGCCATAAGCGTGCTCTCTGTGTACCGGCGTAGTTGCAGCAGCTGCTCAATCACCGGAGCCAAATAGGTCACGCCCCGGTACTGATCCGGCCGCTCGCTCCCCATGATGTGGAGGATGTTCGGCAAGCCCGTCCTGGGGCCATAGGCCTCCACCCGCGTCCATTTGGTCGGCTCCGTCGTGGTCTGCCAGGGGTAAGTGTTGTGGACGTAGTAGGCGACGACCATGCCGTCGTTGTCCACCTCCACGCCATCAAAGATGCGGTTGCCGTTGGAGGGGTTCTTGCCGTCGGTGATGTGGGCGACGGCTGTACCGCCTCCATACTCGGCAGGGGTGCGTACCCGATCGGCTTCCACAAGGTGGATGCGCAGAGAGTACGGATTTACCGGCGTGGGATTTCTCCGCTTGAACACGGGGAAAACATCTCCACTCTGGAGCCACGCCACAAGCGCCAGCTGCTGCATTCCGTAGAAGTTGTTCATGCCGGTAGCGTCGCAGTTGGCCTTGTTCTTGGCCCACAGGGAAAACTCCGCTTCGGTGCGCCGCTGCCACTCTTTGGCCGCCTCCGGGGATATGCCCAGCACCTCCCGGTCCACGGAGCTCTTGAGGGTCAGGCCGACGCCGACCACCTTCGTCCGATTGGTGTTGATAGCCGATGTCGCCACCGGGGAGGACATATACAGCATCCGTCCCCTCTGGCGGAGGGTAAAGTTGTTCCAGTCGATGTCCTCCCTGGGGGAGCCGCTGCGCGGGGTAAAGCCTTTGAGCGCCCGCCTGGTCATACTGGCGCCGGCCTCGCTGTACCCCTTGGCCTGGGGGCGCGCTGTGTCGGGCAGGAACAGCCCGGTTTTCTTATCGCGGTATATGTCGCCCACCTCCTATGTGTTGCATAAAAAACGGGCCGCCCGGCGGCGAAAGGAGCTGACAAACTCCGCCGGGCTGCCCGTGGTAAAGCCCTCTCGGGCTTGTACCCATATCATTTTCGTGACCTCACGAAAAAGGTCACCAGTCGCGGGGGATGACGCCGAAGGCCTTGCGGGGCCGCCTGCCGTTCAGCAGGGCGGTCAGCTCGTCGATCTTCTGCTCGGCCTCCTCGATTTCGTCCTTGAGGGTACCGAGGTCGAAGCGGGTAAGCTGCCGGTCGTCGATGGTATAGCTCTTGACGCGGCCGTCCACCAGGGCGGTGTAAGCCGCGGTCAGCTTCTCATAGGCGGAGCGCCAGAAGTTCAGCCGGATTTTCACATCGGTCATGTCTGCCATTGGGCATCACCTACCATTCGTCGTAGTATTTTTTCAGCGCGGAGCCGCGCTTGGTCTGCTTTTTTGGGGGCGGCGGGACCGTTGCAACGCCCGTAGAGGGAGCTTTCCCCCGGGCTGCCTTTAGCCGCCTGTCTATCTCGTCAAGGTTGGCTGGCGTGCATTTGAAGGCCGCCAGAGCGTAGTTGCGGCAGTCCAGGGCCTCGTTGCGCTCGTGGCCGGGTATCTTATCCCACACCCAGGGCTGCTTCTTGGTCGGGTCATATACCAGATGCTCGGAGAGCAGGCCGGTAAAGTAGCCGGGGCCATAGTCGTCCCGCCTCGGGAAGTGGCAGTACTTCGAGCCTGGCTTCTGCACCTTGAGGTTGTCCATGATGATCTGCTTGCCGGAGTCGACACCGATCTGGTACTGCCAGCAGGTGCCGATGGCGACCTGATTGACCACGATCTTCATCTTCTTCGGCGGAGAGGTGTAGGGCCTATCCGCTCCTGGCATACCCTTGATGCAGAACACCTTGCGGGAGATGCGCGCCCGACATTGGAGGCGGACGTCCTGGGTGAAGTGGCCGCCTTCGTCCACGAAGGTCATAGAGCTTCGGAGCCCCAGGCCGTCCTCAAAGCGGAATACCCGGTTGAACACCATCTCGTCCAGCTTGGCCCAGGTGTCCGGGTCATCCGGCCTGCCCATGACGATGCCCTTTTCAATACCCCAGGTTTCCCCAAAGTGGCCGTGCCCGACGACCTCGTACTCCATGCGGTCATCCTGGGTGTCCACGCCGGCGGTGAGCACCAGCACCCCCTCCGGCAGCTCCACGGGGGAGCCGTCCGGCCGGGTGCCGTAATCCTCCCGGCGGGCCATGAGGCTGTCCTCGTCCTCCAGGTCGCCGCGGTCTTCCCACAGCAGGCCGAAGCAGGTGTTGTAGACCACCTGGAGCTTCCGGGTGTTGCCGATAGCCTTGAGGTACTTGAGCACGATGGAGCTCCATGAAGCCCACTGGCTGACAAATGCGTTCAGCCAGAAAGAGCGGACGCCCTGGGCGTATGCGTCGGGGTTGTCAGCCTCCCAGCGCGCAGGCTGGTGCTTCATGGTCGTCTCGTCGGAGATGCACCCGCAGCCAGGACAGACGTACCAGACGCGCAGCACCTTGAAGGTCTTGCGGCCGGACACCACGCTCTCCTCGTGCTCATAGCGGATGTCCTCGAAGTTGATCTCGTGGTACTCGCTGCAGTGGGGGCATTTGCTTTTCCACCGCTCCATCGTTCCCTCGGCGTAGGACGCCTCGATTGCGCTAGCGTTCTTGACGGTGGGGGTACTGACCTCCAGCGCCTTGGCGTTGTAGAACGTGGTCTGTCGGGCCTGGGCCAGCTCCCAGGGGTCGCCCTCGTTGCCGGCGGAGGTTGCCCAGCGGTCGCGCTCATCCCCCATGATGTAGCGGATGGGCTTGGACGCCAGGGCGTGGGCCTCGGTGGAGCCGCACATCGTCAGGATGCCGCCGGGGTATGTCTTTTGCAGGATGGTGTTTCCGCTGTCGCGGCTCTTGGGGTCCGCCACCTTCTTTTTGAGGGTGGGGCAGTCCCGGATCATCGGAGCGATGCGGAGCTTGGAGTACTCCTTGGCGTCAATGGTCGTGGGATGGACGAACAGGATGGAGCCGGGGTCTTCGTCGATGATATAGCCGATGGTGTTGTTGAGGAACTCCGACTTTCCCACCTGGGACGCCGCCACCATGACGATGCGGTGCACCCGGGGGTCGGTAAAAGCGTCCATCGGCTCCCGGAGGTAAGGGGTGCGGTCGGTGCGCCAGGGGCCGGGCTCGGCGCTGGCCTCGGTGGACAGGCGGCGGTTTTTCTCCGCCCATTCCGTCACGGTCAGGTCGTCCGGCGGCTTCATGCCGGCCAAGACCTTCGCGATGACGGCGTTTAGCCTCTTTACCCGCTCGCGGGCCTCTTTCTCCTCAATGAGCCGGCGCGTTTCCTTATCCGTCATCGGCATCACGCCCGCTGTCGGCTTCCCAGGCCCTCCGCTCCCGGACGCGCTCCTCGTATTTCTTTGGGTCATAGCGGTAGTTGGAGAGCTCCCGCATGGCCTTGTTGACCTCGCGGCGGATGATCTCGGCGGCCTCCGCCGGGGAGTTCGCCGAGGCCACATCCACGGCCAGGCGGCCGGGCAGGGCCATCATCGCCCCGCGAATGGCGTAGATCAAGTCGGTAGTCATCGCGGCCACGTCCTCGCTCCGGTGCATTTTGCCCTGGAGCTCGTCGGCCTCGGCCTTGGCGATGTTGGCCTTGGCAATCTTCATTGTCACGTCGGCGGCCGCCTTCGCCTTTTCCTGCTTGATTTCCTGCTTGATCTCCTCCTCGGTCTTGGCCGGTCCCGCGCGGGCCTCCAGCATGGAGCAGTAGGCGCGCACGGCCTCGGCGACATCGAACAGGCTCCCGTGCGGGGTGCTGCGCTTGTGCAGCGTCCCCTGGGCTACCAGCTGTCCGATCCACTGGTTACTCTTCCCGGTCATCGAGCAGATGTCGGCAGTCTTGACGTAGACGGGTGTCCCGGCGCGCAGCACATACACGGCTCCGTCCTCTACGACCACATCCTGCTTCTTTGCCGCCATAGGCCACGCTCCTTTCCTGTGTCTTGGCCCTCCGCCCGACGCCCGGGGCGTTTCCGCTCCGGGGCCAGGCTATGTGATAGGAGGCGGGCGTCCCACGCCCGGCGGAAGGTCAAGAAGTCGATAATTTCATACAAGATTTCAATTAAAGTTGCCCTTTTCTCGCGCACTAACTAATCGTTTTTTGGGGTCGGCGAGCCCGCACCCTTTGGGTAGGGGCCGTCACAGTACCTTGCCGCGCTTTTCGTCGTCGCCCTCAATGCCCATTTCCAGGGCTTGCAACGCCCCTCTGCGCCACGGCATGAGAACGCCCAGGGCAGAACACATACGCGGCTCTCACGCGCTGTATGGGCCTGTCCTGGGCTATGCCCGGTGTATGAGGGCATGGGGGTGTGCCTCAGTACTTGGTCAGCAGCTCTGCTTTGCTGTACCCATGTACGCCTTTCGTCATCATCGAGAGGAAGTCATCGCGTGAGAAATCAGACAGGCGGAATACCTCCTCGGGCCTCATGCCCAGCTGCTTCCCGATTTCCTGCACGCTTTTCCCGTCGGCCAGCAGGCGCTTGACAATGGCCTTCATAGGCTCCAGCAGGTGTGTACCACGGGCGCGGTTGTGGGTGACGGTGCCGTAGATGTCCTCGGTCTGGTCGTCGTGCCGCACGATCACCACGGGCACCTTGCCGCCCAGCTTCGTGTGCAGGGGCTCCTCGCCGGCCACTGTCCAGCGGTGGAAGCCGTCGATGATGGTGTAGTCAGAGCGCACCACGATGGGCAGCGTCCAGCCGTTGGTGAGGATGGACTGCACCAGCAGCTTCAAGTTCTCCCGGTTGACCTTGTTGGGGTTGTAGTCGTTGGGCTTGAGCTGGTCGCGGTCCACCCACTGCAGGGAGGACAAAGGGGCGAACAGGTCCACATCAGCCATTCGCTTCACCTCCCTTCCGGAAGGACTTAGCGTAGGCTGCGTAGGCGCAGGAAATATCCTGGTAGATCGCCCGCAGGGTGCGGAGCTTGGGGTCGCCAGCCACCAGCCCCTCGTACATCTTCCGATAGTCCCTGGGGCGGGCCATGCCGTCCATGCGGATAAAGAGCTTGCGGTACTGCTTGGCTACCTCGCGCTTGTGCGGAGTGTTGAAGAAATCGGCAGGGCGCTCGAACAGCATCTCTTTCAGGAGCGCGCGGTAGTCCTTCGTGTCCTTGCCTTCCAGCTCCCGGCGCTTCCGCGTCGTGCGGTGGAACATTTCGCTGTCCCAGTAGAGCATGGCAAGGTAGGCGTTGGGCTCACGGCGGAGCACGCGCTCCATCAGAGCAGGGTCATACTCCGCAAGATGTACCAGGACGGGGACAGTATCGACAGAGAAGAATTGCGAAACCCGCAGCTGGTTGCGATTGACCCCGACCTGGTACATCTGCAGATAGACCTTGGGGATCTCCACCCGCTCGTTGCGAAGGTAGAGCCACACGTCGGTGGTCTTCCAGTCGTAGATCGGGTAGATGGTGTTGGTGTTGGTGATCCCCTTGCCGCCCACGCCCAGAGCCGCCATGTACTGGAGGCGCTGGACGGATTCGGCCGCCCGGACGCCGGTCATCATAATGCCGTCCCGGGTGACGCGGGGCAGGAAGGATTGATAGTTGTCCACCCCGGGCTTGAGCAGAGGGTGGTTGCGGATGGCAAAGGGCGGCGGCTGCCGCACCCAGACATCCCGCTTGCGGCGGTCCCAGCAGACGAATGTCTCGTCGCTGGATAGCTCGTTGAGGCAGTTGAAATGCTTGACCTCGATGCACCACCACTGGAACTTGGCGCCGGCCAGCAGGAACTTCTTGCGCCAGGCCTTGGTCGTCTCCTCGATGCAGTCGAAGATGGCCTCCTCGTCGATGAAGAGGACTGTCAGCAGGGCCGGGTCGATTTCTCCGGCCTGGATCAGCTTCAAGGTGAGGTCAGCCAGGCACAGGCTGTCCTTTCCGCCCGAGAACGACATATAGACTGGGACGCCGTTGGAGAACACGTTTTTGATGCGCTGGCGGGCGGCGGTCACGATGTCCACGTTGGACGCAACACGCTTTACAGCCATATCCGCTCACCGCATTTCGGGCAGAGGATGAACCGGCGGGCCGGCTCTTCCCCCTGGGGCTGTGCTCCAGCCGCCGGCGGGACGTATTCCTCGGCGTTCTTTGCAGCTGCTTCCTCCCGGGCCTCGGTGCGCTCCCTGGCGTCGCGGATCTCCTCAATGCGCTCTTCGTCGATTGTGCCGTACTCGCTAAGGGTGTCGGCGGCCTCGTCCGCCTCCATGACCATCGCCCGGAGCAGATCTTCCTCATAGCCGGGGATGTCCAGGTCGTCCTTCAGCTCCAGGACAAAAGCATCCAGAGCAGACAGATCATCCACGCCCAGGTCGAACACTCGGTTGTCGGCCAGCATGAGCTTCTTCTTCTGGGCTTCGGTCAGGCCGGACACCACATAGCAATCCGCCTCGGTGTGTCCCATGGAGAGGAGCGTTTCATACAGGCCGTTGCCGGCAAGGATGACGCCGGCCTCGTCCACCACGATGGGGCGGATCTGCCCGAACATCTCGACAGAGCGGCGAAACTCCTTCAGCTGCTTGTCGGTGTGCATCCTGACATTCCGCTCCGGGCGCCGGAGCTCGGACAGGGGCTTTCTCGTTACATTCACGCCCGCACCCCCTCGAGGAAGGCCCGGGCGCTCTCGACTTTCTCCGCCGCGTTGATGACGATGGAGGGGTCGATGTCGTAGACTTCGCGCCAGCCGTTTTCAATGCTGCCCGTCCACTGTCTGGCGGGCCAGGGGTGTGTGCCGCAAAGGTAGCCGTTCTTCCACCCGTAGATGGGAGGGAGCGGGAGCCGGTGGTAGTGGATATAGGCCAAGACGTGCTCATGGCTCCAGGCCGCGAGCGGGCTGAAGCGGGTGACGCCCTTGCCGTCGGTATAGATGTTGGTGCCGCGGCCCACATAGTTCCCGTCCGCGCGGCGGCGGCCCAGGATGATGAGGTCGAGGCCGTGAGCCTTAGCATAGATGCGCTGGGCTCGGTGCTGCACGATGGAAAACCACCGGCCGGCCGCGGCTGAGTTCTGCGGGAACAGCATCTCCGGGTGTCTGGCCAGCCAGTCGAGCCCCTGGTGCGTGTTGATGACCTCGCAGCCCTCCGGCTTGTTGGCCTCGATCCAGGCTGCAAAGGCCGGGTACTCCAGGTCGCACACACCGATCATGCTGGCGGTCACGCCGGCGGCCTCGCAGAGCTTGCCAAGGACTATGCTGTCCTTGCCGCCGCTCCAGGCATAGGCCGCCTTTTTGCCCGCTGTCTTGGCTTTGATGTCCTCGATGGTCGCGGCCACAAGTTCACTCAGGGCCGCCTCGGAAACCGTGCTCTCGACGGTTGCAACGGCCTCCAGCCAGGCTTCATTGGTGATGCGTTGTTTCCTACCCAGACTCATGTCCTCACCGCCTTTCTGGAGGCGATGATGGCCACGACACCGCTCGACAGCACGGTCGTCAGGCTGCCAACCGTTTTGAGGGCCGGAATGCCCGCGATGTTGCCGTAGGCAAAGATGGGGAGCCCGACGCACAGAGCGGTGAGGACGCCAGCGAACACGCCGCCGGCGGAAAGCTTCTTCCCCAGCAGCGTCATCACCGTGGGGAGCAGCGTGGAGGCCCGCAGGGTGCCGTAGAACAGGAACAGGTGCGTCACGGTCAGCCCCGGGATGTTGGCAATCAGGATGCTCACCAGCAGCAGGGCCAGCATGACGCGCCGGGAGGCGCGGATGTTGTCGGCCCCCTCGCCGGTCATCCAGTCTGTCGTGAGGGACGCCGCGGCGCACAGGTTGCTGTCCACCGTGGAGAGCAGGCCGGAGATGACCATAAACAGGAAGGGCGCCAGCACCCAGGCCGGGAGCAGCGACATGACAAACTCGAAGTTCACCATGCCGGGGTCTGCCGCCTGGAAACCGGAGCCGGCGGCCAGGAAGCCTACCGTGCCCATGGCGATGGGGACAAGGGCGAACAGCAGAGCCGCGGCGAAGAACGATCGGCCGATGCGGTCCTCCTGGATGGAGAAGGCCCGCTGCCAAAAGCACTGGTCGCCGAACGGACCAGAGATAAGGCCGACCGCCGTCGGGAGGCCAAAGCTCAGCAGCACCTCGACGCCGGAGGCCGAGGTCAGGGAGGTGTACTCCCCGCTGACAGAGCCCAGCCCGGCCCGCACCGTTTCCAGGCCACCGGTCAGCCGGAGGCCCAGGGCTACCAGGAGCGCACCGCCCAAGAGGATGATGCCCAGCTGGACGACGTCCGTGGCCACCGACGCCTTGATACCGGAGAAGCGGGAGTAGGAATAGGCGATGGCGGCCAGGGCAAGCGTCATGCTCCAGAAGGGAAGGCCTGTGAGAAGGGCCAACGTCTTCCCGCCGGCGAGCAGCTGCACGGCCGTCGAGAGGACAGCCAGCGCGCCCAGCTGGAAGGAGTAGACGCCCTTTACCCTCGGGGAGCGGTACCGCTCGGCCATGTAGCCGGTGAGGGTGATGCCCTCCGGGTATTGGCGGCGGATCTTCTTGGCAAAGGGAATGAAGATGATGAGGCATAGCACATTCGGCACCAGGAACCAAAACATTCCTGGAACGCCTTTTGTGTATGCCATTTCCGATGACGTGAACAGAGACGGCGCCCAGATCCAGGTCGCAGCGATACTCATAGCTGCGACGGGAGCACAGATTCGCCGGTCTGCCACATGAAAGCTCTCTGAGCTGGTCGCCCTACGGGTGAAAATCAGCGTGACGCCGATCATCAGCGCCGCATAGACGGCCAGGACAATGATTCCGAACATTTTGCTTTTCTCCTTTTTTGGCGTCGCCGCTGCCCGTGCTGGCGAACACGAAGCCCGGCGCATGACCGACGCGCAAGGAGTAACGCGGCGGCCTCAACCTCCTTTCCCAAAAGAATGGCGGCCCCTCCAAAGAAGGGCCGCCTGGCTTGATAGGATTTTACGAGTTTAAGCATATCGTATGTACGGGGCGTTTGCAAGCGTCGCGCCGCGTCATGCCGTTGCAACTTCTCAGGAAGAGAGGTATCGGTAGCAGGCTGACTTCACGCCATCTTCGGTATTGCGCCCACCGATGACGGCCGCGACCTCTCCCCAAGTCAGGCAGCGGAGGAAGCGGAGCCTGAAAATCATCCGCGTCTGGTCGTTCTCGATATTCTCCACAAATTCTGTGACGGCCGCCTCTGCCCGGTTGATCTCCTCTTTGAGATACCGGATTCGTTCCGTCATATCGGCGATCTCAACAGCCAGGTCGCCCACCTTGTCCCGAACGCCCGGCGCGTGTGGCATCCCGCTCAAGTTCTGCGCTCCGGGGCAAGCCGCGGCTCGTAGGGATTGCAGGATTTCTTCGTCCCTTTTCAGCCGCTCGCGCAACTTATAGTACTGGGACAACTCTTGTAGCGTCATATTGGCTCACCCCCTGTTTTGGTCACTTGCGCTTGAACTTCCCCGCCTGCGGGCAGGTGCTGAAATGGGACACATAGCCGAAATCCGTCAGCTGATCCCTTTCTCCGGCGAAGTCGCAGCTTATCACCTTTCCTCGCATGGTGACGACCTTTCCCAGAGCCCCGGGTCTGGCCCAGAACGGAACCAGTCGCGGATTGCACGGCATACTCTTCCCCGCCTCGGTTTTCACCCAAATGATTTCAGCGCCGCACCCTCGACACACGCTTTTCCTCACGGTGCACACCTCCTCCTATCATCATCTGCTCCATCTGCTTTTGCGGAGCTTCTTCAACGGAGACCACCCGGGCATCCCCGTACCGCTCCAGGTAGAGAGCCAGGTCCTCCTTGATGCCGATGGCCTGGCTGGGCCGAGCGTTGACCTCAACGGTAACAATAATCATTGATGCACCGCCTTAACCGTTCATCGTACGGGTATCCTGGATACGGGACACTTCCGATCTCGTCACAATACAGAAAGGTGTTACACGGGCCGAATCGACTTGCTCCTTTCCCATAAGCGAGAAAGTAGTGCGTCAGCCCGATTTTTGCAATTTTTCTGAGCACTGCCACTTTTTTCGTGATCGCCTCTGTCTTTCCGGCTACTATGGCAATCTTCACCGAGGAATTGTACGAACTTCCCGCCCGGAGCTTTTTTGCCAGGGCTTCAGCCTCGTTTCTCTGTATTCCGTTCGCCATGAGTATTTTTACAAATCGCTTCCTGGTCATCTGCGCACCCCCGCAAAACTCTCCCGAACGCCCTTCTCAAACTCGACCACATGGAAGCGGCCGGTCGGGTGTACCCAGACCACCGTTCCGCGCATCGTCTGGGCGTTCTTTGCGTCGCTATCCGAAAAGGAGATGGGCTTGCGGTAGACTACATCGCCCACCTGGACACGGCCGCCGGTCGCCGGCGCCGGGGCGGTGTGCCCCGGTATCGGCTGGGATCTCGCTCGCTTTTTCTTCATTCCAGGTTTCCCTCCCAAGTCCAGAGCCCCTGCTTCCCGGAGGCCTTCACCGGCGGGTCTACCGGGACCATCACATGAAACTCCCACGCATACCGGCCAATCGAAAAGTCACCCAGGTCCAGCTCCTGGGGCGACAGCTTTGCCCGGAAGTCCTCTGTAATCAGATTGCAACGGGTCAGAATCGCCTTTCCGACGATGGCCCCGGTAGGTAACTGGTCAAGCGCCCCAGGCCGGAGGAAGAGGCTGTCCAGCCGCTCCAGTACATCCCACCCGCTCCCTTCCCTGTCGGCGGCCAGCGCGTCGATGGTCCGACGCACCGGCCGCATGGCGGCGTGAATGGCTATGGGGCCTCGGTAGGCGGTGGCCCAGCTCCGGGTTTCATATTTCTTCTGGCCGGACACCAGCAGTGAGGCCCAGGGCTGCCAAATGGTGAGGGCCTTCATCCGTCCACCTCCTGGAACAGCTCATGGGTGCCGTCCTGGAGGGCTTTTTCTTCGTCGGACATCTCATATCCGAGCTCAGTGAGGATTTTATACAGGAAGTCCAGGCTTTCGTTTTCCTGGTAGGCGCAGGCCATGCTGTGCTTCGCGGAGTCCCAGCGCCACCAGAAATAATTTACTCTCTCGTCGTCAAAGGACGCGTAGGCGGTAGCCAGAAGAGCGTATTCCGGGCTTTCTTTCGACCGTTCATCAAAGGCCGGGATGTCGATTTCATCGTTCTCGGTATCAACGCCAATGCCCAAGAGCTCGGACATCATGGCGTCGTCGGGATCATCGTGGCCCCGGAGGAGCATCCCAGCAACAAACCGGCAGACAGTCGCCACGTTCTTTTTCGCCGCCGAGAAGTCCTTGATGAATGCGTATCGGGCCTGGTATGCTGCCCTGGAGATGGTTTCAAGCTCTGCGTGCCGGCGCTCCAGCTCGGCCTTGATTCGCTCCGCCCGGGCTGCCGCCTCTTTGTCCTCCGGCTCCTCAACGATCTGGCGATAAAGGTCTACCTGGTGCATTCCCACACAGAAGAAGTAAGCCACTGTGTCCGCGTCATCGGGGCGCGTCACCTCATCTTTCTTATTCCAGGTGCCGTAATTCCGCACATACCGCATGGTGGAGTGGTCCACCTTCTCAACCTGAGTCGCAAAGGCGGAAAGGGCCTGCACCCGCTCCGCGATGAGCTTGCGGCTTTTCTCTGTCTCGATGGCGCTGGCCAGCTTCTGCCGGAAGTTGTTGGTGCCGATGGCCTCCAGGACCTCATTCTTCAGCTCCGGGTCGTCGATCTTGTCCAGCTCCATGTAATCCATGAGGTTGGCGCCACGGCTCACGGAAGCCTTGAATTTCTCCTGGTCGAGCTCCAGCAGCTTCACCCTGCGCCGCACGGTCGTCTGGGAGAAGCCGGACTTCCGGGCAATCTCGTCAATGCTGTCCCCCAGGTCGAGCATCATCTGGAAGCCCTGGGCCTGCTCGTAAAGGGTAAGGTCGGCCCGCTGAATGTTCTCCATGAGCATGGTCTGCACCTGGCTCCGAAGGTCCATATCGGTGATGACACAGGGCAGCTCTTTCAGCCCGGCCAGCTTCGAGGCCGCGAGCCGGCGGTGGCCGATGACCACGGTATAGCCCTTCTGCCAGGTTTCTCCCGTGATTTCCCCGGTCACGGTGCGGGGGACGACGGTCAAATTCTGGAGGACGCCGTTGGCCTTGATGCTGTCGGCCAGCTCGGTCAGGTCGCCCAGGTCTTTCCGGGGGTTGTCGGGATGGGGGTAGAGCTGTTCGATGGGGATGTAGACCAGGCCGCCGTCGGCGGTGTCATCATCGTCATCGTCACCCAGCGAAGCAAGGAGGGCTTCATCCATCCGCTCCCGATCCCGCCGGTTACGGATTTCCTCCTGGTCGTCGATGTAATAATCCTTGCGCGCATTTGCGGAGTAGTAGGGACACTCCAGCTCGGTGTGGATAAAGTCACACCTTTTCCGCTCGCACTCGACCTGCAGCGGGCAGCGGTCATTGATTGATTTTTTCATACAAGCTCCTTTCGTGGCCGGCTTATCCCTCGGCCGGGGAATTTGATGTGATGCGGTGCGTCTTGGGGTCCATGTGCCGGAGAAGCGCCTCCAGAGGCCACCGCTCCGGGCAGGTGTATATCGCTTTCCATCGGTATGTGCGGACCGGCTGGCTGGTGTTGCCGAGGACATTCGGCATGGCGACCGGCTCTTTTCTTTCCAGGAAGAACATCTCATGCCTCCTTTCGGGTATATCCGTTCATGCGGCACCACCGGCGCTGGGCCTGCTTCTTCCGGGCCGTGCGGCAGGCAGAGCAGAAGCGATTTTCCTTGCGCTCGTAGAAGGTAGCCCCGCAGCGGGCGCAGTATTGCGGGGGTATGCGGCGGAACTCCGTGCAGGAATCGCAGTCCTTGCACCAGGCGGCGCATCCGTCGAAGTCGTCCCAGTTCATGCACATAAACCGCTGCCAGTAGGGGTCATATCCGAGGTCGTTCATCCTTTTGCGGAGCAGCGCCGCCAGCGTGGAGAGGTCGCGCCGGACCTGCTGTCTGGTGCGCGAGATATAGAAGCCGTGCTTGACGTCCATCTCCGGGGCTCCAGATCCCCAGGGCCCATCACCGAGCATTTCCCGCACCTTGTCCATGTTTTCGGTCAGGTAGTCGTTGTAGACCTTGGAGCGGACACATTTCTCTGAACGGCCCACAGCCTTTCCGATGGCGGCATAGCTGTCGCCGTTCCGAATCCCGTCAGCCAAGGCCCTGAAATCCTCTTGTGTCCAGGTGGCTCGTTTCCCGGCCGGCTCCATAGCCACAGGCCGGTCCTTGATGCCAAGGTCGCGGCAGCGGCGGGAAATCGCCCCGTGGGAGCGGTGCATCATGTCGGAAATCTCGGCATACGAATATCTGTGCTGGCTGACCAGCATTTTGAGGCGGGAGTCTTCCGCAGGTGTCCACAGGTCTTTCCTCTGGAGCGCATAGGCCTCATGGTCTTTCCGGCGCTGCTCTGGTAGCCAGTCCGGCTCCGCGCCCAGCGCCAGGGGCTCCATCTTGGAGAAATCCAGGAAAGAGCGGTTTTTCTCGGCCCATGCCCAGAACTCGTCTAGGTAGACCACGCGGATCGTCGTCGTCCCCCGCCGCTTGTAATGCAGGGGGAAGCCCCGGTTTTCCACCCAGCTTTTCAGAAAATACTTATCCGACGACGCCCCGAAGCCGAGCGCGCGGGACAGCTGGTGCAGGGTGATGTACTCTCCGCTCTCCAGGTAGGGCGGAAGCCCCAGCCGGTTTACCCTTACCAGAATGGCGTTTTTGGTGCGGTTCAAGTGGCGGCATATCCCGTCGACCGTTACGGTGCCCCAGCTCTCCCGGAGATAGTTTTCTTCCTCCGCCGTCCACGTCCTTTTCCCAAGCGGCGGCGATGCGTGCATTTTCATCCCTCCCATCAAAACAGTGTCAGCTGGCCGCCCTTGCCCTCGGACAGGGCAGGCCCATTTGTGCCTGGCGGCTCCGGGGCCGGCGTTTCCGCCTGGCCTTTCGGAGCCGCCGTGAACAGTAAGCAATCCATCTGCACCCACAGCCGGCGCCAGTGCCAAACGTCCCGGAAGTACATGGGTGTGTACCAGACATTTGGGCCGTCGCGAGGAATGAGTCCGCGAGGGTCAATCCCCGTTATGGGGTGAGAGATGCTGTCGTCTATGACCACATACCCAGGGCAGCCCATAAGGCTCAGCTGGATATAGCACATCATCCCGGCCAGGAAGTCGATGTCCTGGGCCACGAACAGCACCGACGTCTGGAAGTTGATGTCGTTTCCAGGGCGGCGGCACTCGTTGGCAAAGGCAATCAGCAGGGCCCCTGCGCCGCAGGCCGGGTCATTGACGGCCACCCATCCCCTCTGCTCGATGCGCGCCTTGAGATCGTCGCCGTAGGTCATGCCGGACATCGCCCGGCACACGGAGTATGGGGTAAAGAACTGCCCCTTCCACTCGTTGCTGAGGCCGAGGGCCATAAACAGCTCCCCGAGGAGGTCTTGGTCGGGCTCTCGCTCCATTTCCATAGCCACCTCCGCCAGCATCTGCGCGAATACCTCCAGCTCCTTCGAGGAGTACCGGGAAGCGTGCTCCATGTACTCGCGCTCGCGGGCCTCTCGGTGAGGGCCACCCAGGACGTTCGCGATGCTGATGGCGGACATGATGATGAAGTCCTGCCACACTTCCCACCTGGAGTAGCGGCCGCACAAGCCGTCCAGCAACTTGACGATATTCTTTTGGCACTCACCACGGAGACGGATGGCCTTTCCCATGGCTTACCCCTCCGCTTCCGGCACGCTGCTGGTGGCCTTCGCCTGGATGGCAGCCTTGGTCTTGGCGATGACAGACTTGACGCCCGCATCGAAGCCGCGCTGGTAGACCGTCTGAAGATATTTCTCCATCTGGGTCTTATCCATGTGTTTCACGGCCTTGTAGTCCTCACGCCTCATCATCACTCTCACCCTCCTCGCCGTCATCGTCATCGGGGAGATCGCTGGGGAGTACCTCTCGCGGGTCGGAGCCGTTGTAGGGGCCGACCACGCCCAGACGCTCCAAGGCATCCAGGAGGCGGGCAGCCTTGGCATAGCCGATATTCATGCGCCGCTGCAAGAGGGCCGTGGAAGCCTTGTTCTCGCCCCGAACGATGCGGGTAGCCTCCTGGATGTCCGGGTCATCCTCGTCGAGCTCCTCGTCCCCGGGGATCTCGCCGTCGTCTTCGTATTCCTCCAGGGGCTCGGCGCCCTCCGGCATGGGCGGGGCCTCGCTGTCGTCGGCCTCGCCCTCGTCGATGACGGGCATTACGCCGGGGCGCAGGGCGTTCTTCTCCATCACATCCCGGAAGAAGTACTGCTGCCAGTAAGCGATCATCTTCACCAGGACGTTCTCGATTTTCCCCCGGAGGGTCTTGCTGATGGTGAAGGTGCCGCCGGTGACCTTCGTCTCCAGCACCCCGTCCTCGAAGATCCAGGTCATGGAGGCATCCGGGCTCCGATAGCCGACCTCCTCGACATTCTCCAGCATGGAAATCTGTGCGTCCATGCCCTGCACAGGCTTGATGGTGAGGGTGATGGGGTAGCGGTCTTTGATGAAGCGGAAAACAAGGTCGTGCTCGTCGCAGAGGCCCTGCAGCTTCTTCTTTTGGGCCTCGTACATGGAAATCTCGCTCATAGTAATCTCCTTTCTTTCAGTCGAGCAGCTGCAGCGTGGCGTTCCACGCCGTATGTACTCGGTATTGCTCCAGGTCGGCCTCAGTGACGTACTTGCGGCCGAAAAGCTCTTTCATGGCCCTCCATGCGGGCCAGGGGATGCGGTAGACTTCGCCGGAGCCGAAGCCGGCCAGAACATAGCACCGCGCCCCCAGGCGCTCGTGCCGGTCCAGGTACTCGCCCTGCTCCCGTTCCACGCGGTCCTGCTCCATCCGCTCTTTCGCCGTGAACTTCGCCTCAAACATGACTGTGCGGCCACCCTTGATGGTGCCCTTGTAGTCAGGCTGGGCCTTCTTCTCGAAGAAGGCGATGAACTTGCCGTTGCCCAGGTTCTTCGTCGGGCGCATGGGCTCCGGGGTCTTTTCGATGATGGCGTACCCACGGTCGCGGTAGTAGGCAAAAGAGGCGTCCAGGCGCTCCTCGAAGTGTTTTCCCTTGGCCTTGCTGATTTTCCCCATCAGCTGGCGGCGGGGGTCCTTTTCCTTGGTCATTCGATGTAACCTCCCAGATAGCATCCGCCGGCGAAAAGCCCAAGCCCCAGGAGCGCCATCCAAAAGATTTCCCGGAGGTCAAGGGTGCCGGCGTCACTTCCTCCGGCCGCCCCAAGCATGAGGAATAATCCGGCGCAGGCCACGATCCCGCAGATAGTTCGGAATTTCTTTGCTCTCATAAACTCACTCCCAGACATAGGCGTAACAGAACACATGGCCGCCGATCTTGCCCCACACCCGGTCATTCTCTCCACTCCGGGAGAAGAACACCACATCGACCGGCAGGATAGACGGGCCATACAGCGCCGCGTCGATGGCGTCATACTGGGCCTGTCCCGGCTCGGCCGCAGACAGGAGGCCGATGGTAGAGAACTGCGGCACCGCAGTACCCTCCCCCTGGTGCAGCACATCGCTCACGCTGTCCGGGAAGTCCGGGGAGATCACCCGGTTCAGGACGACCTCAGCCACCGCCTGCTGCCCCTCGGCTGGCTCTCCGCGAGCCTCCAGGTAGATGATCGCTGCCAGCTCGTCACGCTCCGCCTCAGTCATGGAGACGCCGGCATATCGAGCCACCACCGTCGGTGTCGGCTCCGGGGTCGGAATGACCTCTACGGTATAGGTAGGCTCCGGCCGCAATACAGCCGTTTCCTGGGGCGTTGCCTCCGGGGAGGTAGATACCTCGCCCACCACCGGCTCCGCCCCTATGCGGGCGATTACCAGCGTTGCAACGACCGCCAGAAGCAGCACCAGTGCGATGCGCTGCACCCAGGCCCGGCGGCGGTAGCTCCTTCTCGTTCTCATGGACTCAACTCCTTCTTTTTCCCGGAGGTCAGCTGCGCCACCGCCCCGGGCACTTCTTTTCGTATCAGCTTTTCGTACATATCCCGGAATTCGTAGTAGTTCCAGCGTTTTCCGTCCTCGGAGACAAGCCCTTTCGGGCCGCCCAGGGCGTCGACTACGGCCTTGATGTCGCTCCCGGGCGGCAAACCTTGGTACCACTCCTCCGGCGACTTATCTAAGACCCGGGACCACTTGATCTCGTTCCAGGCAAGGTTAATACGGCTTTGAACGTCCTGGTTCACGGTGTCCGCCTGCTCCTTGAACTCCGCAATAGAGGGCGGGAATTTGCATACTCGGCACAGCCTGATGACCGCCTGCTGCGCAGTCCAAAAGTCCACGTCGGAGAGGCAGGCTGCCCAGAGCTCGATAGTCGGCCCCAGTTTGGCGACGCCACCCTTGAACATTTCGGCATTGGGCCACGCCAGGAGCATGACGCTGAATATCTCCGTCATTTCCTTCTTGGTCACAACATCACCCCTCGCCGAACAACTCGTGGAGCTCCCGCAGATCCTCCGCAGCGCCCTGGGACGCGCTTTTCCTCGTGCCGCCCGCTGAAGCCGACGTCCGCTCAAGGCCCCAGCGCCCCTTGCTGCATTTCCGAATGACGAGGTTCCAGTCCTTCCACTTGTTCTTATTGCCGGTGGTCTGGGCGGCCTCGTCTACGTAGGTAATGCACCGGGCCAGCTCGTCCGGCCCCAGGTCGCGGGTGAGTCGGTCCATCTCCTCGTCGGTGAGGCGCACCCACCCATACTGACCCCGCTTGTGGCGCACCTGCCTTTCCGGGAGAGGTTTCGCGCCGCCGGGCGGCACTGTGCCGGTGTCGCTTTCTGGATATGATGAGGACGGGATTCTTCGCTCCACCCGATAATCGTAAGGTGCCGTCACCGTCTCGCGCCGGTTGTACTTTTCGGCCAGAAACCTGCGGAAATCGCCGCATTTTATGGCGCTGATTTCTGCCAAAAGGGGCTTATCCAGCTTCTCTGACCGTGACCAGTTGTACTTGTCCCAGTTGATAATCAGGAGTTCTTTGGTCGGCGCGGAGTATCGAATAACCTCATGGGTCATGTCCAGGCGTTTCAGCAATCGCTCCACCGAATCGGTGTTGTAACCCGTTTCATACGCGATCTGCTTCAGGCTAATTTCATAGCAGCCGCAAAGGTTGGTGTGCGGATTTGTCATGCAGTAAAGGTAGATGTACTTATCTTCCGGGGTGAAGTCATCAACGATCTTGTTGTCCTCCCAGAACGAGGTGCTCACATTTCTGTACCTTGCCATTGAAATCACCCCCCTTGTGGGAAGCGGGCCGCCGCCCGAAGGGACGGCCCGCGCAGGTCAGAACGGGAGCTCCCCGTCATCGTCATCGCCCAGCTCCGTGAAGTCTCCGCCGCCGTAGTTGGAGGACGGATAGCCGCCAGCCGGCGGGCCAGACCGCCCAGCCTGGGGCGGCGCATAGCCTCCGCCATACCCGCCGCCATAGGCGTCTTGGGGGTAGCTGCCCTGGTAGCCCCCGCCTCCGTCCCCGTCCTTCTTGGAGTCCCCGAAGTACACGTTGTCGGCGACGACCTCGGCCGAGCGGCGCTTGTTCCCGTCCCGGTCCTGCCAGGGGCGGATCTGCAGCCGCCCCTCCACCACGGCCATGCGGCCTTTGGTGAAGTATCGGGACACGAACTCCGCAGAATTGCGCCAGGCCACCACGTCGATGAAGTCTGTCTCTTTCTCCCCATTCTGGTTTTTGAAGTCGCGGTCGACCGCCAGGGAGAAAGAGGCGACGGCCGTGCCGCTCTGGGTATGGCGGAGCTCCGGGTCACGGGTCAGCCGACCCATGATGATGATTCTATTGAGCATCGCCCTCTACCTCCGGCTTGCCCAGGAGCACCTTGTTCCGGGCTTTCTTGATGGCGGCCATGACGACGTCGACGTTGTAGCTCTTGTCGCCCAGGATTACGACTTCCAGGACGTCGCGCTCCGCCTCGGCCCGTACCAGCTCCTCAAAGCGATCCTGCGGCACCAGCACGAAGCCGGGCTCCAGGCACAGCTGCGCCAGCAGCTCCTCGGGGCTTCTCTTTTCATCCATGTGGGCTTCCTCCTCTCGTTTCGTTCTCAATGATATGGATGGCCTTGCGACACTGCGCCACATCAAACATCCCGATATGGGTTTGCTCCACGGGCAGGCCCATCTTCTGGGCCAGCCAGCCATAAGCCGCGTTGCGGTGGCCGCGGAAACGGCCCCGCTGCCACAGGGGGTCGAAAACGGCGTGGGCCCGCTTTTTCCAGTAGCGGAGTTCCGCGTTGGCCAGCCGGCCCAGGGGCTTGTCGGTGCCCTTGTGAACACCGACGTAGGCCATGCAATTCCGGCAGAGGTACATCATGCCGTAGCTCTTGCCGTAGACGACCTTGCTGTCCACATACTCGGCCTGCCGGCCGCAGTAGTCGCAGTAAACTTTTCTCATTCCTTATTCCAGTCCTCCTTGTACCGGGCCAGCTGCTCCGGGGTGTCCGTCTCGATGCCCAGCTCCTTGGCTACCTCGATGGCGCCGTCAATCAGCCGGGCCATTTCCTTGCTGTCCATGAGGTGCGTCTGCTTGTAGACCAGGTAGCACTTGAACAGCTTGCCGTTCTCCTCGCGGGTGTCAAAGCATTTCACATAGGGATAGATGGTAGACACGTCCACAGAGGCGGGGAGCTTGAAGCCCACCGTCAGCCCGTCGGCGTCCTTGGCCAGAGCCCCGTACTCCACGACGAGGGAGGCTTTGGTAGCCTCGTCGCTGCCGCCGCGCTCGGCGGCAATCTTGTTCACCAGCACATGGAAATAGGCGTTGGCGGACTTGGAGCGTTTTTCCCGGTGCTTCTTGATTTCGATGTCCAGCTCGGCGTCTTTCAACCGCTCATAGACCTCGCGGTAATCCCGGTCGACCTCTACGGTGATGCGCTGCTTGCGGTTGAGCCCGATGGTCAGGTCGACCAGCCGCCCCCTCATCGGGCCAGCCATTTTTCTTTGTAGAGCGAGGCCAGCCCCAATGCGTCCAGCCACTCCAGAAAATCCGAAATGGTGGGGATAATGCTGGGGGACTCCTCGCGGTAATACCGTTCCGTCCAGACCTCGGAGCCGTTGCTCACCAGATAGGTGAAAGACTTAGCCTCCGGGACGATCTCAAAATATGTCGGGTGCTGTGTGCTGTCGAAGTACTTGCCCCGGTCATAGCTGCCGGAAAATTTGATGTCCATGATGCCTCCGGCTTTGAGGCAGTCCAGACGGCCGTAAAGCACCAGCTCCGTATCTCGAACGGTGATGATGCGGCGGGCCTTGTACTGGAGAACGCCGCCCCGGACATACCCAGCAACCTTTTGTGCGGCGTCATACCAGCGATTTTTGGGGTCGCCGGCGCCGTTCACGATGTCGGTCACCAGGTCCTCGAAGTCGACGCCCTTCTGCATGGCCTCGGTGGTGGGGGTCGGCTCCCGCCGGAGCACCTGGAGGAACTCGGCATAGGGGTCCCGCTCGGTGCTGGCGTCCTCGTAGGGGTTTTCCTTCATGGCGTAGAGCCAGGACGACAGCAGAGAGTGGGTCATCAGATACCGGGCCATTTACTCCGCCCCCTTTTCTCCCTCCGCCGGCGCCGGGGTGTACTTTTTCAGCACCTTGTCGTAGAACAGCCCGAGCTCCTTGATTTTGGCGTTGAACGCCGCGTTGACTTCTTTCTTGGATGTCAAGGCGTGGTTGACGGCCTTGATTTTGGACATGGCGGCGTTGGCGCTGTCGGCATCGGTGATACCGGCGACGATTTCCCGCCCCTCGGCCATAGCCGCCTCGTAGGCTTCCTGCTCCTCCGCGTTCTGAGCCACCTCCGCGGCGGAGAGCGCGTTGTACTGGGCAAAGAGCCGGGTCAAGAAGTCGTTGGGCTTGTCTGGCCCCAGCTCGGGGACCTGCCAAACACCGTGGATGCCCCGGGTGCCCTTGGCGAAGTACCGCTCGCAGTTGGAGAAGCCGATGGTGCGGTTGTTGCCCTGGATTTCCACGAAGCCGCCCAGGTCCATCGGCTCCCAGACGTTGTTCTTGGTCTGGCCCTCGACCTTGATGCGCAGCCGGGTGTTGTCCCCGTCCTTCTCCTCGATGGCGTGGAACACCACGACAATGTGCTTGTCCAGCTCGTAGAAGCAGTAGTCCATGAGGCGCTGGAACTCGCGGCCGATGAAGCCATAGCCCTTGAGGGAGAGGGAGCCGTCCCGCTGGCCATACTTGACATCTTTCTTGATGGCCCACTGAGACATGAGGGAAATGAGCTTCCCGCCGGTGTCAAAGACCAGCGTGTCGAAGTCCTTGACGTTGAGGGGGGTCAGGTCCTCCAGGATCTCGTCGTAGCTCTTGGGCTGGATGTAGGGCTTGCGGTACCGGGGCTCGATGCGGTCGATGCCGAAGTCCACATCAATGTGCAGGGGGCGGGGGGCGGAGAGGGCCAGGGTGGACTTGCCGATGCCAGGGTAGCCGGCAATCAGCATACGGATCTTCTTGGCGCCCTCCTGGATTTCGTTGGGATTTCTAATCATTGTTCTGCTCCTTTCAGCTTGAATGCTTTGATAAGTTCCTGCGCCACCTTCTCGGCGCGGTCTTCGGGGATGCCGACGATGTCCCGGCCCTCCGGCGCCCATTTCTCGGCCATGATGACGATATCTCCCACGATGGGCGAGCCGTGGAACTGCGTCCCGTAGAGAAGCGACCCGGCCCGGTTGAGCGGAAGGTCTTTGAGCAGCCCCTCTTCGTTGACGATCATGCAGTACGGGGGCTGGAGGCCCTGCGGATGAACGAGCTCGATGTAGCCGCCGACAACCGCCCCCAGGCTTTTATTGAGCGGGGCCGCAAAGTCCCGAACAGAGACTTCGTCCGCGGTGGTGATGACCACGCCTTTCACCGGGGCACCCCCGTTCTGGTGATTTGGATGAACTCATGGCACCGGAAGCCGAAATTATCTCTCCGATACATCTCGGTCAGTTTGAAGTGGGCCTCGTCGTACACACCGGAACAGTTCAAGAGGCCCTCGGTCTTGTCAGGGTGGTAGGCTCTGAACGCAGCGCAGGCCGCGTGGCCGTCCGGGGCATCGACCTCCGTCCAGCCGCCGACAAACGGCTGGCCGTCGGTGCCATAGGTGAAATAGAATTTAGGCATCTTCGCTCCTTTCAGAGAAGCAGTCTTCAACTTCCCATGCGTCCTTGGTTTCCATGCACACGTCGCAGCCGACGTATGCGCCGTATCGGTCTTTGTAGATGGTTTCGCACTCCTCGCCGCAGATGGGGCAGCGGGGGCAGCGGGGCTCCTTTCCGTCCGGGTAGCCGGTGCGCTCCATGTTTTGCACGACCGGGTGATCCGGCAGGTCATAGTTCACGCTTCCACCTCCCCGGCAAGATACCGGCGCACCAGGGCGGTCATGAGTTCCTGGGCGGTGGCATATCCATCGGCTTTCATGCGCTGTTGCAACGCCTCCATATCGGCGTCCTCCAGGCGGCAGGTGATACGGCCCGTCAGCCGGTGGCGGTCTTTCTTCCGCCGGCTGGTCTTGGTGCCGCCAGGGGCGAACTTCTCATACAGCGCCCTCATGGCGTCCGGCCGGAGGGAGATCCCGTAGTCATCGCCGTTCTCGCACTTGCTCTGCATGGTCTTGTCGTACTTGGGGTAGAGCCCTTGGACGACTGCCACCATGTCGCGGGCCGGCAGGCCCAGCTCAATGCGGAGGCTTCTCAGTTCATTGTCCGGCATGGCATTACCTCCAGCCCTTGACTTCCAGCCGACAGGCTGATAGACTGGGCTTGTGTCCATTTGCGTGAGGTCGTTCCCGTGGCAGCGGGGGCGGCCTCTTTTTCTGTCTCCCGGCAGTCGCACAGCTCTCCGGGGTCGAGGTGCGCACCGCAGAGGGGGCATTTTTTGAAGTACATCGGCGCCCCTCCTTACCCCCTCTTGGCCGGGGGCTTCTTGGTCTTGATGATGCACACGGTCTTTTCGGTGCGGTACATATCGAAAACTCCCTGCAGCTTGTTGGTGCTTCGGAAGTTCCGAAGGCTGTCATACCGCTTCTTGGCCTCCTTGGCATCGTCGTATTCGATGACCATGTTTTTCTGCTGCCCGTCCGCCAGGAAAGACTTAAGGGCAGACACTTCCTCACTCTCTTTCCCGCCGATCCGCTTCCGCTCCGGCAGGTGCTCTACGTTGTAGGCGATTTTCATTTCATCCCTCCTATGCCGAGTAGACCAGGTGCTCCTCGGTGATAATGTCCGCCCAGGTCATCCCGTCTGTCCCGGGGATGGGGTCGTCCAGGCTGACGGTCTTAATTCTGCGGGCCTGTTTCCGCTTCTCGTTGGAGACGGCCGACCGCATGGACGCCCAGGCGATGGTGGAAAATTCGTACTGGTACAAGTCCGGGCGACTAAACCACTTTTTGACGGCCAGCAGGAATCCAAGGGCAACGATGTCGTAATACTCGTCTTTGGGCAGGGCTCGCTGCGCTATGTACCTGTCAATCATCTGGTAGTGGCGCATCGCCACGGCCTGCTCGGCCGGTGACAGCGGGCTTAGACGCTGCCGTTTCATAGCACCCCCCCCCGCAAATTTTGGGGTTGACATTTTGACCAGCTCCTTTCACCTCCCGTTCATGCTCGCCTGACCTGGCGCAATGCCCGAGCCGCCTTTACGTCCGGCCGTGCCGGGTGCGTCGCGCGGGCCAAATACTCAGCCAGCGCCTCTTCGGTAATCCAAACCTTCCCGCCGGGCTTTCGCTGTATGTAGGCAAGGTGGCCGCTATTCCGCTCGGCGTCCAGTGTCATGACTGTGATGCCAAGCCGCGCAGCTGCTTCTTTGCGGGTCAACAGTGCGCCCATTCCACTCACCTCCTGTTCCTCATAGAAAAGGTCTTGCACGGTTAAGCCGAAGTAATTTGCCATTTTCATTTTTACGGAATCTCTCGGCGTACGCTGGTTGGTTTCGTACATTCTGAGAGAGGATGCGGAGATACCAAGCTCGCTTGCTACCTCGTCTCCGCTTCTGCCCCCGCGCAATTTTTTAAGCCGCCTACCAAGGTTCATAAAATCATCTCCTTTCCTCGTGTGTGTAGTCGGTTAAACAGTTTCGGTAAAAAAAATACGGTCTACGCTTGTGTTGAGTGCCTGAGCGAGCTTCAGCAAGGTTTTGCTGGTTGTGTTCCGCATGGAGCCGTTCTCCAGCGCGGAAATTGTACCACGGCTGACTCCACTTTTGTCGGCAAGCTCCTCCTGGGTCATCTTCATGGCTTCACGAAGCTCTCGGATTCTGTACCCCATAGCTGTCCCCTCCTTTCTGGGAAATCGCGGGGTGTTTAACCGGCTGCACAGACATAGTACACCAGGACGCGGGGCCTGTCAAGTGGGTTGCACAAATTTTGCTCAATAAATTTCACACTTTTATTGACAGCCCTCATGTGCGCGTGTATAATAGATTAAACAAAAACAGGGGGTCAAAGTTATGACACTGAGCGATTTGGTGCAGGAATACCGCAGGGAGCACGGCCTGTCCCAGCGTCAATTTGCTTCCATCTGCGGCCTGTCGAATGGCTACATCTCCATGTTGGAGCGGAATGTCAACCCCAAAACTGGCCAGCCGGTAACTCCATCGCTCCCCGCCTTGAAGAAGATTGCGGACGGAATGGGCATCACGTTAACTGATCTTTTTACCCGCACCGACGACATCCCCGTCGATTTGCTAACAGAGGGCTTGGATGAAACAACGCCCGCCCCCAAAGCAGGGAGCGGGCGTAGTGGCCTCGACAATGAGTTGGCAGCTATTCTTCTCGAACTGACGCCTGAGAAGAAGCGGGAGGCGTTGAGCTATCTGCGGTACCTCGCAGAGAGCGCAGATAAATAATCAGTCGCCCTTTTTGGGCAACCGACAGCTTTGACAGCATGGCTTCTATTTCCTGTCGCTCTTTTGATTTCATTTCCTCAGCTCCTTATCGAAAAGTAGCTGCCGGCAGTATCGTCATTATATCAAAAGAGAACAGATTTTTGTTGGAAACGATATAAAATTACTTTTGACATTATTCGCAGATATACGATGAATTTCATCAACAGGGAGGGGTCTTTATGAATAAAAAGCTCCGCATGATGCTATTGCCTGTCCTGTGTGCCGCCCTTGTTTCCGGGTGTAGCTCTACACCAAAGCAGGCAGACCCTATCACAATAGAAGCTTTGCCCGGGGACATAGCCTGTGGAGATGTATCTATTTCCCTTTCTGCGGTTTCTTTTTGTGAAGTTTACGCCGATCACGGCTACACCGGCTATTGTGTAGCAACCGTGGATAGGGCAAACCTTTCCGATGACGATGTGTATTGGATGCTGAACAGGGATTCCGGGGATATCCAGGCGGAACTTCAAGTTAATGCTTATATCTCCAGTGAGGGCAATGCTCTTGATAGCGAGCGGATGTCTCAGCTCCAGACCATTTACAACAGCGAAAATATCTATTTCATGTTTTACACCCAAGATGTCCAGCGTGAGCATCTGGATGATTTTGAAATCAGCCTGCAAATAATCGTGTCGCCAGAAAAAGACCTGACGGCAGTAACGACCCAGTATTACTACTACGACCAAAGCGCCGAAGCTGGTGTGGATTACTCTGACTACGATAGCGTTCTTTCCGAAGCAGAAAAAAGCGTCCTTGTTGACGCACTCAATGCGAAAATTGACAGCTTGAGTTGATGTCGGCGTCTGCTCGGCTTCCGATTTTTTTGCGAGCGCGATACCGTATGCAATACGGTATCTATACTGTTCGCGCGCGCGCACTGTTTCTGTATCTGTTACTGCATACTGAACTGTAAGCTGTATCTGTAACTGGGTACTGCAATCCATCTAAGCAAGTCTATCAGTAGAAGAACAGGGGGTGACACTGTGGCTCGGCCCAAGAAACCGACTTATGAGTGGATAGAGAGCCGGAAAGAATTTCGCAAACGCATAAAGGGGCCGAACGGAAAGTATATCGCCCTCTACGCACAAACTCCCGAAGAGCTGACCGAAAAAATCGCTGTTGTCCAACGCCAGATCGAGGAGGAGGTCTACCGTAGGGAAAACCCTACCGTCAAGGATTATGCCGAGAAGTGGCTTACCATGCAAGCCGCGCACATCCGAGCCACTACACTGGCTGACTACACCTCCAAGGTCAAGATCTACATCATAGCGCCCCTAGGGGAGAAATACATGGCCGAGGTGACACCGGACGATATTAAGCTGGCGATCTCCAAGGCAGCAGAGAAGTCAGCCTCTATCTACCGCAGCGTTCAGATGCTCTACAAGATGATTTTTGGCTCCGCTCTGGAGAATCGCATCATCGACGAGAGCCCGTGTAAAAACCTCAATCCCAAGGGAGGGCGGGCCCCAAAGGAGAAAACTGCGCTTACCGATAAGCAGGTCAGTATTTTGCTGGATGCCATCCGGGGATTGCCGCCGTATCCGTTTGTCATGCTCTGCCTATATGCGGGGCTCCGTCGCGAGGAGGCCCTGGCGCTGCAATGGGATAGCGTTTTCCTGGAGGGGAGCGCCCCTCACATCTCCGTCTGCAGGGCCTGGCACACTGAGCACAATAGGCCAGTCATATTGACCGACCTGAAAACTAAGGCGTCCAAGAGGATCATCCCGATCCCTCCCCAGCTGGTGGACTGCCTAAAGGCCGTCAAAGAAGCAAGCCAATCTGAGTATGTGATTTCCAACCGGGGCGGTGGGCCGCTATCCGGTACCCAGTGGGCGCGACTCTGGAAGTATGTAACCGTGCGAAGCACAAAGGAGCGCACATACACCAGATATGTCAAAGGCCAGAAAATCAAGCACACGGTTACGCCGGTGCTTGGAGAGCGGGCCGCTCACAACAAGACCGTCATTTACAGCATGGACTTCCAGGTGACGCCGCATCAGCTCAGGCATACCTACATCACGAATCTGCTCTTATCTGGCGTTGACGTCAAGACCGTTCAGGTGCTGGCCGGCCATGAGCACGCGAAAATCACCCTGGACATCTATGCCCACTTGACCTATAATCAGCCCGAAGACTTGATCTCCAAGGTCACGGCCGCCTTCACTTCCAGTCCAAAATGAGGTTCATTTTGAGGTGCATTTTTGGAGATGTGGCTTATACCCGTTGAAAATAAAGGGGATTTCACCAGAGGGTGCAAGAAGTACGGTCTCAAAGCCGCTCGTCGCGCGCCTCAGTTCTCCAAGAGATAACAGGCCCGGCAAACCAATTCAAAAATGCTCAAAAAGCCCGGAACCATGCGGTTTTCCGGGCTTTTTCTTTTCCAAAAAGTCTGTTGTCCTTTGTCCGATTTTGGAAGGATTTGACCTCGCCTGACCCGGTTTTTCTTGATTAATAATGGGGCAACAGGCCCTTTTTGACCCCGTTATGATTAAAAAATGGGGCAACTGCGAGCCAAAATCGGGGTGTTTTAGAGGTCATTTTCCCCTTCATTTTTTCGATCCCATGACGGCCTGTGTGAGAGGTTTTTCTTTTGAAGGGGATGTCCTGATTTGTCAGGATTTGACCAAACCGAATCCAGTTTATCTTGTCCTTCTGAGTTGCCGCTGCTGTGTTTCAAGTGGATGAACTCTCGCACATTTGCGGCGTAGCGTTCCTTCCATATATACTGAAAGCGTAAAGGAGGAACGCCCTATGAAAAAACGGAAATTTAAGATAACCCTCACCCCCGCCGAGAACAGCATTGTGATCCAGAGCCTGAATCACCTGCGCAATACCATGCTCCGTGGAAACCGGGACACCGGCTGCCTGGATGAACTTCTGCTCAAAGCCATGTGCGCCCCGGTGAAGAAGATGTAAAATTACATATCGCTGCTTGATGAGCCGCTTATTCTTTTCAGCAAGAGTAAGCGGCTTTTTTCATGCCCATCTTTCAGCCCCCATACATAGCCGTTCGTCTTGCCAACGGGCGGCTAAATCTATGAAGAAGGAGGACATGAAAATGCCGGAACAAAGAAGCCGCCCCAGGGATGGCCACGTGATCGCGCTGGCCAACCAGAAAGGCGGCACAGGCAAAACCACCACGACGGTGAACCTGGGCATTGGTTTGGCCCGTCTGGGGAAAAAGGTGCTGCTCATTGACGCAGACCCCCAGGGCGACCTCACCACCTGCCTGGGCTGGCAAAACCAAGACAGCCTGCCCACCACCCTGGCCACCGTCATGGAAAAAGTGATCCGGGATGAGCCATTCACCACGGATGAGGGCATTCTGCACCACAGCGAGGGCGTAGACCTTATGCCCGCCAACATTGAGCTGTCCGCGCTGGAAATGAGCCTGGTCAACGCCATGAGCCGGGAGTTTACGCTGAGAACCTATGTCAATGAAGCCAAGAAGAACTATGATGTGGTTCTCATCGACTGTATGCCTTCCCTGGGCATGATTACCATCAACGCCCTGGCTGCGGCGGACAGCGTGATTATCCCGGTGCAGGCCCACTATCTCCCCGCCAAGGGCATGACCCAGCTTATGAAAACCATCAATAAGGTGAAGCGGCAGATCAACCCGGCCCTGAAGGTGGACGGGGTGCTGCTCACGCTGGTGGACGGGCGCACGAACCTTGCCAGACAGACAGCGGATACCCTGCGGCAGAGTTACGGGAGCGTATTGAAAATTTATCGTTCTGAGATTCCCGTAGCCATCAAAGCCGCAGAGATCAGCGCCGCAGGCAAGAGTATTTACGCCTACGACAAGGGGAGCAAGGTGGCCCAGGCTTACGCGGATTTTTCAAAGGAGGTGCTGGCGGATGGCGAAAAGCAGCGGGCTAAACTTCAATCTTCCCTCAGTCGATGACCTGTTTTCCACGGAGGAAGAACGGGCTGAGGCGCGGCTTGAAAAGGTTGTCAATCTTTCGCCTGCGGAAATCAGCGACTTTCCGAATCACCCCTTTAAGGTCCGTATGGATGAAGCTATGCAGGAAATGACGGAAAGCGTGAAGCAGTACGGCGTTTTGGTCCCCGCCCTGGTGCGCCCCAGGCCAGAGGGCGGTTATGAAATGGTGGCCGGACACCGCAGGAAAAAGGCGGCGGATTTGGCGGGGCTTAGGGAAATTCCCTGTATTGTGCGGCAGCTCACCGATGATGAAGCCACGATTATCATGGTGGACTCCAACTTGCAGCGTGAGCAGATCCTGCCCTCGGAAAAGGCGTTTGCCTACAAAATGAAGCTGGACGCGATGAAAAGGCAGGCTGGGCGGCCACCAAAAGAAAATGGTGCAACAGCGTTGCCCCATTTTTCCGGGAAGAAAAGCCGGGAAATACTTGCGGAACAGTCTGGCGAGAGCCATGAGCAAATACGCAAATATATCCGCCTTACCCACCTTATCCCGGAAATTCTGGAGCTGGTAGATAACTCGGTGCTTAAAGACCAGGAAATGCTCCAGATTGCCATGCGCCCTGCGGTGGAGCTGTCTTACCTGCGAAAAGAAGAACAGGCCGACTTGTTCGCCATCATGGACGAGATGGACTGCACCCCGTCCCACGCCCAGGCCATCAAAATGCGCCAGATGTCCGAAGCCAAGACTGGAGGGGAACGGCTGGCCAAAGACGCCCTTGTTTCCATTATGAAGGAGGAAAAGCCCAACCAGGTGGAGCAATTCAAAATACCCAAAAATAGAATCGCCAAGTTTTTCCCAGCGGGGACGCCCGCGCAGAAGATCGAGGACACCATTGTTAAGGCGCTGGAACTCTACCGCAAGCGCCAGCGCAGTTTAGAGAGATAACCTTACTGCCAAGGGAGCAGTGCGCCCATTTGCAGGGAACCGGTGTTTTCGCTGTTCCCCCTCTCCACACCTCACCCCTTCGTACAACCTAAACAGCCTAAAAAAGAAGATATTTGGGGAGGCTGATTCTTTCAAGAATCCACAGGGTTATGGATAGAACGGATGAGGCGGAGAACGATTGGCGCGCCTCTCTTTTTTAGAACGTAAACAGAATCCAGCCGCAAGCAGCACATCCAGAGCGATGTGCTTTTTTGCGGCCATTTCAAGGAGGTAACACGATGAAAGCATTGAGAAAGCCTCTGTCCCTGCTCATGGCCATGCTCATGTGCCTGGGCGTGTTCGTAGGGACAGGAACCACGGCTTTTGCCGCAGGCGAAACCATGACAACGTATATGATCGACCTGCCCCGTGCCAGCGACCCCAACAAGGCTGGATGGGGCCATCCCGCCCTGAATTTCCTGGGTGGCTGGTCCACCGGAGAGAACGACAGCTTTTCCGTCCACACCCAGGACGCCTTCAATGGCAGGGCCATCTACTGCATTGAGCCGGGTGTGGGTGTGAATACCGGCGACCAGTACACCGGGCGCGGTGAGGATTTCTGGGACAACTACCCGTCCAACCTGAACCCCACCATCCCACCGAATACCGTCAAGGAATATATCGGGCGGATCATGACCTATGGCTGGCAGGGCAATGCCAGCACCTCATGGATGAGCGGAAACCCGGAGGACGCCAGCAAGATCGCGGGATATATCGCTACCCAGCTTCTTGTTTGGGAAACGGTTGTGGGTGAGCGCGACAGCCAGTTTAACCATGTGGACGCCCGCGCCCAGGGCAAAAACAACATGACGGAATATATCAGCGCCGACCATCCGCTGTACAGCCAGATTTTCAGCCGGTATTCCGCCATTGAGAGCGCGGTGAAGCGCCACACCATGCTGCCCAGCTTTTTCAGCAGTACCGCCGACGCCGGTGCCTATGAGCTGAAATGGGATGGCCAGCAGTATTCCCTCACTCTTACAGACACCAATGGTGTGCTGGGTGACTACACTTTCTCCAGCAGCACCACCGGCCTGAATTTCTCCGTGGACGGAAACCAGCTCACCATCACTTCCGCCCAGGCCATCAAAGGCTCTGTGACCATCAAGGCGGAAAAAATCTCTGCCCAGCGCAGCGGCGTTGTGGTTTGGACAGATGGGATTATCGGCGGAGGCAAGCAGGACTTTGCCACCTACGGGGAAACCGTGTCCGATTATATGGTGGGCTATCTGAATCTGGAAGTGAAAACCGGCAATATGAAGCTGATTAAGACTTCCGAGGACGGTCAGGTGGCCGAGATCAACTTCACCATCACCGGCGAGGGGTACAGTGCCACCAAGACCACTAACTCGGCGGGCGAGATCGACATCACCGACCTCAACCCTGGCGTTTATACCGTAACCGAGCAGTCGATTGATAAGTATGAACCCCAGGAAACCCAGCGCGTGACCATCGTCAGCGGCCAGACCGCCACCGTAACTTTCAATAACAAGCTGAAGCGCGGCAGCCTGGAAGTGACGAAAACCAGCGAGGACGGGCTGGTGGAGGGCATGACCTTCCATTTGTCCGGCACATCCCTCTCCGGGCAGCCGGTGGACGAATATGCTGTGACGGACGGAAACGGTGTGGCACGCTTTGAAAACGTGCTCATCGGCACGGGCTATGTACTGGAGGAGGTGGATACCCCCATCCGTTATGTGGTGCCGGATTCCCAGACAGCCACCATCGAGTGGAATGAAGTGACCCACAAGAGCGTGAACAACGTGCTGAAAAAGTTCCGCGTCACCGTCACCAAAAGTGATGTGGAAACAGGCGCGCCCCAGGGCGATGGTTCCCTGGCCGGCGCTGTGTATGGGCTGTATAAGGGAGACACCCTCATCGACAGTTTCACCACGGACGAGAATGGCCAGTTCACCACCGGTTATTACGTCTGCGATTCGGACTGGACAATCCGTGAAATCAGCCCCAGCGAGGGCTACCTGCTGGATTCCACCATCCACAAGGTAGGCGCGGAGCCGGAGCTTTATACCATTGAGCTGAACGATACCGCCAACGATGTGACGGAGCAAGTCATCAAGGGCGACATTGCCATCATCAAGCACACCGATGATGGGGAAACCCAGATCGAAACCCCGGAATCCGGCGCGGAGTTCCAGGTATTTTTGAAATCAGCCGGCAGCTATGAAAATGCCAAAGAATCTGAGCGCGATGTTCTCGTCTGCGGTGAGAATGGCTTTGCTCAGTCGAAAAAGCTGCCCTACGGCACTTATATCGTCCGCCAGATCAAGGGCTGGGAAGGCCGCGAGCTGATGGACGATTTTGAAGTGTATATCGCCCAGGACGGTCAGACCTACCGCTACCTTATCAACAACGCCAATTTTGAGAGCTTCATCAAGGTGGTCAAGGTGGACGCGGAAACCGGCGTCACCATCCCCTATGCGGGGGCCGGGTTCCAGATTTACCGTCCCGATGGCAGCAAGGTGGAAATGACCTTCACTTACCCGACGCCGACCACCATTGATACGTTCTACACCAATTCCGAGGGCTACCTTGTTACCCCGGAAAAGCTGGAGTATGGTACGGGATATTCCCTGGTTGAGGTACAGGCCCCCTACGGCTATGTGCTGGACAGTACCCCGGTTTACTTTGATGTGACGGAGGACAATTCCAGCGAGGAAGGCGGCGTGACAGTGATCGAAGTCACCAAGCCCAACATGGCCCAGAAAGGAATCATCAAGGTCAGCAAAACCGGCGAGGTGTTCTCCTCTGTGGTAGAAAGCGAAGACGTTTACCAGCCGGTGTACGAGGTGCAGGGCCTGCCCGGTGCGGTGTTTGAAATCACCGCCCTGGAGGACGTCTACACCCTGGATGGAACCCTGCGCTATTCTGCGGGCGAGGTAGTGGACACCATCACTACCGGCGAGGATGGCACAGCCCAGAGCCAGCCCCTCTACCTGGGCAAATTCCAGGTGAAGGAAATCCAGTTCCCCCACGGCATGGTGGATACCGGCGAGAACGTCACCAACGTGGAGCTGGTGTACGCAGGCCAAGAGGTAGAAGTCACCGAAACCTCTGCCAGCTTCTACAACCAGCGCCAGAAAGCCCTCGTGACGCTTAACAAGGTGCTGGAGCAGGATGAAACCTTTGGCATTGGCATGAATGGCGAAATTTCCGCCGTGACCTTCGGACTCTATGCCCAGGAGGACATCACCGCAGCGGATGGTTCTGTGATTCCGGCAGACGGGCTTCTGGAAATCGTTTCTGTGAATGAGAACGGTCAGGCTGTTTGCAGCACCGACCTGCCTTTTGGCAGCTTCTACTTGAAGGAGCTGTCCACCGACAGCCATTACCTGCTGAATGGCGAAACCTTCCCGTTCACCTTTGAGTACGGTGGGCCTTCCATTGCCGTGGTAGAGATTTCTGCCAATGATGGCGAGGCTGTCACCAACGAGCTGATCCGCGGTGAAATCAAGGGCCTCAAAATTGATGAGAACGGCACGGGCCTGGGCGGGGCTGTGATTGGCCTCTTTAAGAGCGACGAAACCGAGTTTACCGCCGAAAATGCCCTTGCCACTGCTACCTCAGCGGAGGACGGTAGCTTCTCCTTCGCGGATGTCCCCTACGGAAATTGGGTACTGAAAGAGCTGGAAAGCCCGGAAGGGTTCATCCTCTCCGATGAAGTGATCCCCGTTACCGTGGAGGAAGATGGTCAGGTTGTGGAAATCTCCCTTGCCAATGAGCGCGTGTACGGCGACCTGCGTTTGACGAAGGTGGATAAGGATTATCCCGACAACAAGCTCACTGGGGCCGAGTTCGAGGTGTACCGCGACACCAACGGCAACAAAGAACTGGACGAGGGCGATGAGCTGCTGGGCAAGCTGGAGGAAACCAGCACCGGCATTTACGAGATGTCCCACATCCTCTACGGAGGCGTGTTCGTAAAGGAAACCAAAGCGCCGGAGGGCTTCTTGCTGGATGAAAACGCCTACTATGTGGAGATCACCGAGAACGGCAAGATTTACGATGTAGAGAACGAGGCAGGGATTGGCTTCACTAACATGGCCCAGACAGGTTCCCTGCGGATTGAAAAGACATCCAGCGATGGAAATGTGGAGGGCTTCTCCTTCCGCGTGACCGGGGCCAACGGTTACGACCAGACCTTCAAAACCGATAAAAACGGTGAAATCTTGATCGAGGGCCTGCGCGTGGGCGATTACACCGTGTCCGAGGTGGCGGATGGGGCCAGCGCCAACTATGTGCTGCCTGCGGATAAGACGGTGACGATTTTTGCGGATAAGACCACCGTGGCGGAAATGCACAACGAGCTGCGCGACACCCCGAAAACCGGCGACGACAGCAAGCCCTGGCTGTGGGCGGCTCTGATGGGCGTATCTGCTATGGGCGCTGCCGCCCTGGGCGTTGCGGCCTATGTGGGCAAGCGTAAGAAGGGCAAAAACACCGTGAAATAACTGCGGCTTGATTCTGTGTTAGGAGGAATGATTTCATGGAACTGAAAACGATCATTGCCATTGCGCTGGTAGTATTCATCATCGGCGGCCTGATCTTCCTGAAAGTCAGAAGCCGGAAGAAGTAACCAGCCAGGGGCGGCCATGCGGGGCCGCCCCTTTTACATACCAAAAAAGAAAGGAGCTTTGCAGATGAGAGAGCGATTTGAACAACGGCTGTTCCGCATCTTTGCCCAGGCTGGTTACTCCCCGGTGCAGCTTCTCACCATCACCCCGGAGGAGATGGTGGAGATCCCCGGCATTACCGTGCCCAACATCCGCGCGGTGCTGTGCGTCCAGAACAAGGTGCTGGCAGACCGGAATAAAGTCCGCAGCGGCAGGCTGGTGGAGGAATTGCTGAAAGAAGCCGAAGAAAGCAGGTGCGGCCATGAGTGAACTGCACCTGCTGGACATACTGGCGGCCCGGCATGGCTGTTTCATCTCCGACTTGAATCTTTCGCCTATCCTGCGGCGGGCGGCCCTTTTGGACCTGTGCAGGATGGATGAGAACAGCTACCCGCTGTCCCAATGGAGAGATACGGTGCGCTACCTTACCGGGGATGAACGGGATTTTGCCAGTGTAAAGGAAATCAAAGCATTTATCAAACAGGATATGGAGGCGTAGGGATGAACGATGATTCCACAGAAAAACGCATGGCCGGTGATTATGAGGTCATCCAGGCGGTGCATATAGGCGACCGCGAGGTTGTCCTGGGGGAAAATCCGCAGGATGAAACCGGCATGAAGTATATGTGCGCCTTTTGCCGGCAAAACGCCTTATTTGCAGAATACAGCGAAGTGATGGCCAGTGATGATTTCCCTGAGATTGTAGAGCTGTTCGGCCAGCGGGTTGCCGAGCAGGCGCAGAAAACCCACATAGAACTCAATAAGCCCCGCATACAGGGCATAGACGACCGCCCCATTACAGCGGAGGGCTGCATCCCCATTTCCTATGAGGATGATCTGCACGGGAAAATCGTGGTGATAAAGCCGGAGGTGCTGCGCCGGGAATACCGCAGGGCCACTCGCCAGCTCAAGCTCTGTATGGGAGGCTTTGGGGCTTCTCCGCACAGCAGGGGGTCAGCCTGTTACTGCGTTGACCTTTATACTGGCAAAGAGAGCCGCTATGAACGCATGGACGTGCTGGGAACGATACAGCCGGAGGACCTTCCTGGCTGGGCCAAGCATGGCCTTACTGCGATTCAGCAGGAACAGGCCAAAAAGAAAACTACGAAGGAGCGTGAGCGATGATGGATTACAGAGAAAACGCCGGATATATCATTACGGATTCCTGTCATGTGGGCGACAGCGAATTTGTGTTGGGCGTTCATTTGACAGCGCCCCAGCAGTTTGTCACCTGGAAATGCAGTAACCGGACGGACTACGATTGGGGCCACTATTTCAGCGACCTGTTTTCCGCGCAGAAGGATTTGGTGGCGCGGGCGCAGGAGGAGGTGCAGTGCCTGGAGGATCAGCGGCAGAACGCCATTGTGCCGGAGGTCCCTTACTATTCCCCGTGGGGCAATATCCAGGAATGTGAAACGCTCTGCCCTGGCGTTTATTCCGTTTCCACACCAGGGCATGGAGGCATTATGGTGCGCCGGGAATTGGCGGAAAAGATATTCCGAAAAGAAGCGATGGGCTGCGCCTTTGTTGAGGGCGGCTATCTCTGCTTCGAGGAGGACTGCGACGCGCAGGTGGCTCTCCGGGAGCTGATGGATAAAAAGATGATCCAGGCTCCAGTGAACGAGCGCTTTGGCCCCGGCGCGTATGAGGCTGTCATCAATAGCAGCGTGCAAATTCACCACCCCGAATATTGGCAGGCACGGGAAAAGGCCATATCGGAACAAAACCGACAAGCGAAAAAGAAAGGACGTGAACGATGATGGAGCTGAAAATCACCAGCATGACCCCGGCGGATCGCCTGTATGTGTACAGCCAGAGCAGCCAGCTTGAAGGGCAAACCGGCTGTATCGGCCATCTGCGCGGGGATTTTGGCGGCGGCCAGGAGTTTTTCAGTTCCTGGTTCGACCACCGGAGGGAATACAAGACGGACGAGTTTAAGGCGGAGCTTGATGAAGTGGTCAACACTCTACGGGAAAAGGACGGGCTGCTCTGCACCCGTGACAGCATGACCAGGTTTTGCTATCAGAACCCGGAGGCTGAGTTTGAGGGAAACTACTGCGCCGAGTATGGTTTTAAGGTGCAGACGCCCCAGCACACCTATATGCTCCGGTGCAACCCCAATTATGGAGACTACAATTTTTACCTCTACGCCTACGTTGCCCGATTCCTGGAACACCACATGGAAAAGGCCAAACAGGGCATCCGGTTTATCACGCCCGGCTACAAAGAGCTGTTCCGTATCCCCGATGGCGACCACATCCGCATTTTCACGGGCGGCGGAGGAACCCGCGACCGCACCTGCCGGTTTATTGACGAAACCCATTTTGAAACCAGCGGAGGGTATTCCAGCGCCCTTTATCATATCTGCGAATTTGCAGAGCGTTTGGAGCAGTCTCACGGGAGCGTGATCCCGCTGCGTTCTTCTCTGCCGGTGCAGTGTTTCAGTGTACTTCCCTCATCTGGGGAACTGATTCTTCTGACCAGGGGCGAAAAAGGCTACACCTCTTGCCCAGAGTTTTCAGCGGCAGACACCGGAGAAAATCGCAGATTTGCGGAGGATAACAATGCTAAGAATGGCATTACCAAAGCACAGGAGGCCGCTATGCTGGCCGGCTCCATGTTTGGCTGGCAGACCCCCGCCGCTGACCCTAAAAACTATGACGAGCAGGGGCAGCCCATCAAGCCCAGGCAGAAAGATCGAGGTGAAGCCCGATGAAGGAGGAAAGACACGTCATCTGGAGCAATTATGGCCTGGACTATGAGGATTGGCGGGACGATCTGGAGGCAGAATACCCGGATTTATCCGAAAATGAGCGCATTTCTTTGATGTATGAAATCAATGGGGATTACCTGGATGATGAACGCGCTAACCTCAATGTGCAGCTCTCCCAGCCGATTTTAGTCGTAGGCGACCTGGGCCTGTGGAATGGTCGGCGCATGGGATATAAGGAAATCCCCAGCGGCAACATCCGAGACTGCCTGTATTCCGACACAGATTATTCCACCTGGTATGTGGACCGGCTGGGCGATCTGCGGTGCGACGCCATCCACCATGATGGCACGAACTTTTATCTCTACCGCGTTTACAAGGACAGCGCCAGCCCTTCTCAAATTGAACTGCTAAAAGAAAAACTATATCGCGGCATTGCAACCCGCGCCGATATTACGAGAGTGACCCGCAGGCTGGGCGACGACATCGCCAAAGTCTACGGGTTTTCCATTCCCCGGCAGCGGCAGGCCGCCGCCATGGAAAGATGAGGTGATAAAAATGGCGTCTTTACCGCCCGTAAAACTGGATACGCATGAGGACTGGTTCAACTTGCTGATGACGGTTCTCCATCAGCAGGCGGAACAGAACCCCTATGAAGAATACCGGGAGATGGCCCAAAAGCTGATCGACCAGTTTATGCGTTATGGGAGGCCCTTTGTTGACAGCGACCATGCGCCCTGCGTGGCGCTTCGGATGTACCCGAAGGAGGCCGGAAATACCATCTGGCTGTTGCTGCTCTCCCTGTGCAATCAATATGACCCTGATAAGGATTACAGCGCAGAACTGAAAGCTGCGAAAAAAGAATAAGAAAAGGAGGGGCAACCGATGGCGATACGATATAAAGCCTTGACGGAGCTGTACCGGGAAACGCAGCGCAGCGTGACAGCTCCCGACCAGTGGCAGGCGTTTCTGGCTTCTGCCTGCCGCAACTACCGGCTTTCATTCCATGAACAACTGCTTGTCTACGCCCAGCGCCCAGACGCCACCGCCGTCCTGGAGATCGAGCGATGGAACCGGCAATTTGGGCGCTGGGTAAACCGGGGCGCAAACGGCATTGCCGTTTTTGACGGGGAACACAATGGCAAGCCCCGGCTGAAATATTACTTTGATATTTCCGATACCCATGAAGCCCGGTTCCCCCGGCCCGTCCCCCTTTGGACGGTGCGGGAGGAATACGCGCCGGACATCATTGAAACGCTGGAAAACAGCTTTGGAGAACTGGAGCACAAGGAGGATTTGGGCGAAGCCCTGCTCTCTGCGGCAAAGAACGCCGTGGAGGACAATATGCCCGACTATCTTTCTGAATTGAAAACCCTTACGGAAGGCAGCTTTCTGGAAGAACTGGATGAGCTGAATCTGGAGGTGGAATATCGCAGGGCGGTGCAAAACAGCATTGGATATATGCTGCTGGTGCGCTGCGGCCTCGACCCGTCTGAATACTTTGAGGATGAGGATTTTCGGGATGTGCTGAATTTCAACACTCCACAGACCCTGAACGCTTTGGGCGTGGCCACCGGGGACATCTCCCAGATGTGCCTTTCCGCCATTTCCCGCACGGTCCTTGCCCTGCAAAGACAGCCCCAAAAAGAAAATCGCACATTTGAACCCCAGCAGAAAAACCAGTATGCTGTAACTGAACAGGAAAACACACAGCCGGAAAGGAGATTTGAATATGACCGAGATCACTTACACCAGGCAGGGCGACTACAATCTGCCGAACCTTCTGCCGCCCCAGGAGGAGCCGGTTCCCCATGGGAAATACGCATTGCTTCGGAAGAAGTTCCTCAAAGAGCACCGCAGGGTGACGTACACCAACCTGCTGACCAGCGGCAAGCTGAACAGCCATCTGTCGGAGATCCAGCAGATCGCCCAGCGCCGGATGGAGCAAATCGTGGCGCAGATGGCCAAGGCTCAGGGCGTGACGGAGGAACTGAAAGCCAGCGACCAGATGAAGTGGGTGCAGATGATGAACAACCTGCAGAACGCGGCGGAGGAAATGGTGCTGGCAGAACTGATTTACAGCTAACGACCCAAGAGCCGGAACCGGGAGAAAGCGCAGGTGGCGAACAGCTCCCTGCGCTTTTGGATGAAAAGCAGATCATGGCCATCATCGCCAACAAGGACGATGACCTGAAATATAAGAAAAATCAGATCGAGCTTTTCTTCTCGGTTCACAGCGACGTTCAGGAACGGGCGGAATATCTGAAATCTGCCTATCAGGACCGGTACACCGAGATCATCGCTGACGGGCAGCGCCTGGGATATAAGCCCCAGGAGAATGGCCTGCTCATGTGGGAAGGCTCTTATCTATCCCGCACCAAGGAATCCGTTTTTTCCTGGGATATTGTGGCTCAGTGGACTGCCCAGCTCATTGACAAAAAAGAATATTTCATTCAGACGGACATCCCGCAGCTCCCTACCCAAGAGAGCCAGCAGATGTCCCTTTTTGATTTTGCGGCGTTTCAGCAGCCAACCCAGGCCGAGGGTACGGCCCAACCATCCATTTTCCCTCACCCGGCTCTGCCCCAGCAGGTAATCGACGAGGCGCTGTGCATTGGTGCCAACGACCAGAACAGCCGCCTCATCATCTGCGCCTATTTCAAAAAGGATAAGCCGGACAATGCCCAGTTCCTTTCCGAGCACTACGACGAGAACGGCGCGGGCTTTTATTTGGAGGGCCGACAGTATGCCATCTGGTACAACGCCGAGGGAATCCGCATTGCCCAGGGCGAAAGCGCCCAGCGTTCCAGCGCCACCCTCATCCCCTGGGAACAGGCGGCGGCCCGTATCCGGGAACTGCTGGATTTGGGCCGGTATATGCCCCAGAGCGAACTGGACCGGGTGGACGGGTACGAGCGCCAGCAACGGGCCGCGCAGCTATGGTATCTCCGGCAGGATTTTGCAGAAGGCACCGCCGACGCGGGCTATCTTCCCACGGTGAATGCCATTTACGGCAAAAATCATGGGTTTCCAGAGGAAAGCGCCGCCATAAGCGATTTGTTAGGCCATCCGGAGGGGCTGCAGAACCTGCGGGATGAGCTGGAGCAGTTTGTCCAGGCATACAGAGAGAACCGGGAACTGCTGCGATTCCATTTCCACCGTCCGCAAAAATTGCTGGAGCAGCTTTCTGATCTGCAGCGGGAACCGCTGCATTTTACCGCCGCAGAGGGATATGACCCCCAGCGGCGTTTCTTTATCTCCGGCGATGAAATCGACAACCTTCTCCGGGGTGGAAAGCGCAGCACCGATTACCGGCTGGCCGTGTATTCTTTCTACCGCAACCACACAGAGCGCAAGGAACGGGAGAATTTCTTAAAGCACTACCACGGCGAGTACAGCGGCCATTCCAACGGGAATGACGATGTGACCTACCAGCTTAGTAAAGGCGTTTCTTTCAGCCACGGCAGTATCACCGCCCCCTACGCCAAGGTGGAGCTGAAATGGCCCGCCGTGGAAAAGCGCGTCAGCGCCATGATTGCCCAGGGGCGGTTCCTCTCCGATGAGGACCGCGCCGCCATGCCGCAGTATGAGAAACACCAGCTTGCCCGGAATATCCGCACTTTCTTTGAGAATGTGCCGCAGGAGCAGCCCCACCCCTATCCCTTTGGCTTTGACTATTGGGACGCGGTGAAGCTCATCGAGCCGCAGCTTGACGACCCGGCCCGTGTGGAAGAAATCTATCAGATGATGGTCCCCATTTGGGAGGCCACCCCGCAGGATGACAGGATGTACACCCTGCGCCAGCAGGCGTTTGAAAACCTCACCGCCTTCCGGCAGGGAACCTTCACGCTCTTTGCAGAGCACAAGGAGCCTGTGGCTCCTGCCATGCCACAGGCGAAAGCCTACAACCTGGGCTATGGCCATTTGGGAAATGGGCTTACTGTGTGGAACCGGCTGGAGGAAGAACACGGGGACTACAAAACGGTTGCCCACATCGCACCGGATCGCACGGTAACGATTTATGATGAGGAAATGCCCCAGGCAGTGCGGGAGGAAATCCAGCGGATTGCTGACACTTCGGAAATGACCATCTCCGCCACCCAGAACGCGCCGGTGTTCACCGTGCCGCCCAGAGTGCAGGAACCGCCTCAAAAAGAAGAACCGGCAGACCCCTACCCGGAGCTGGCCGCCCAGGTGCTGCGCTTTGTGGGAGAGTTTGACGGTTCCCGCATGGGCTATGGCGAAGATGACGCCCAGGCGGTGGAAAATATCGCCCAGCAGCTTCACGACCCTGTTCAGCGGGAGGAAATCCGCAGACTGCTTCAATCCTTCCTGGACCATGCGGACCCGGAAGAAGAAATCGCGGTGGACATCACCCTCTGTATGGAGCAGATCGCGGAGCTGCCTCCGGTCCTTACCCCGGAACAGGTGCAGATAGAAGAAATCGCCGGTTATCTGGAGGAGGCCGGATATGCGGCTTCCAGAGAACTGGTCGAAGAAGGCTTGATGGATTACCGCACCCATGGCGGCAAAGGTAACAGCCAGGATGTTGCCGACTTCATTGAGCGCGAGTTTTTGTCCGAGGAGCCGGAACCTGCTTCACTGGAGATCGCCAAAGAGTTTATCAACGATTTCTGCGTGGCCGAGTATGGCAGCCCAGCCGATTTCAGTGATCTGGAAAAGGTGGGCATTGCCTATACCACTGTTACGGATGAGGAAATCCCCATCCAGGTCAATGCCGATTTGGTCCATTACCGCATTGAGCGTTACCTGGATGGGAAGTTTTTGGAGCGCAGGCAGTATGAGAGCCTGGACGAACTCATCCAAAACGAACTGGCAGAACTGGATTTTGACCAACTCACCTCTGTGGACCAGGACTATTTCAATGAAAAATACCCTCCCGACATAGAGCCATACATCTTCTGCGAGTGGAGCGAAAGCCCCGTGTTTGAAGATGGAAAACGCTACGGTATCCGTGAGTTTGACACCCTGATGAAACAGGCGGATGAGGAGCAGGTGGCCGGTGCAAAGGCTGCTCTTAAAAAATACGGCACTTGGCAGGCGTGGTACGAATCCGATGACCCCGAAAATGCTCGGTTCCTGGGGTATGACAAGGTGAAATTTACCGTGGTCATGCCAGACGGCACCACCTACACAGAGCGCCAGGATATTGGAGATGGTGACGGGGGCGTCCTGGACTTCCTCGCACAATATCCCAAATACCAAGACATCCTTCCCTTGTTGCAGCAAAGCACACCACCACAAAATGATTATATGCTTTTAAGCCGCCTGAAAGCCGATTGCGACTACTTCCTGGGCGCTGGCGGGCGGGCAGAAAAGCACCTGTGGGCTGGGAACGTGCGAGAGCAAATCGCCAAAATGCGGGAACTCTATGACGCCCTGCCGGAAAAACCGGAATGGCTCACCATGGAGGACATCGACCGCTATGCCCAGCGCATGGAGCCTCCTTATGAGGTGGTGGTGTACCATCACTTTGAAAATGGCCTTGATGAACGGCTGGATTACCAAACGCTGGCGGAGGCAGAACAGGCGGCGCAGAAGTATGTGGCCGGCACCATGGAGGGCGAGGATGGCTTTGCCTATGATGGAGCTGGTATCTATGACCTTCAGGAGAACAGATGGCTGCGTGTCTACGGGAACTTCCCGGATGAACGGGCCATGGAACAGGCGAAACAAGCCCCTGCCACAGAAGAACCGTCAGCCAGCTCAGAGCAGGCCGATTTACAGCCCCAAAAAGAAGAATCACTCCCACCGCCGCCGAAGCGCCCCCGGCGTGAGCGCATTACCTTCACGACTCTGCACCCGGAGGTCCCCAGGGACCAGCGCTATGATTTTCACATCACCGATGACGCCCTGGGCCATGGCACCCCCAGCGAGAAATACGCGGCCAATGCTGCCGCCATCCGCACGTTGAAGCAGATCGAAGCTGAAGAACGGCTGGCCACGCCCGAAGAACAGGAAATCCTGTCCCGCTATGTGGGCTGGGGCGGCCTTGCGGATTGCTTTGAGGAAACCAGCCCCCACTATGAGGAGCTGAAATCCCTGCTGGATTCAGAGGAATACGCGGCGGCCAGGGCCAGCACCCTCACCGCCTTTTACACGCCGCCTGTGGTTATCCGGGGAATCTACAAGGCTCTCGCTCAGATGGGCTTTACCCAGGGGAACATCCTGGAGCCATCCTGCGGCACCGGCAATTTCCTGGGCCTGCTCCCCACAGATATGGCGGGCAGCAAAGCCTACGGCGTGGAGCTGGATTCCATTTCCGGGCGGATTGCAGGGCAGCTTTACCAAAACGCCAGCATTTCCGTAAACGGCTTTGAAACCGTGCAAATGCCCGACAGCTTTTTTGATGTAGCTGTAGGAAACGTCCCCTTTGGGGATTTCAAGGTGCTGGATAGGCGATACGACAAGCACCATTGGCTCATCCATGATTACTTTTTCGGAAAGACGCTGGATAAGGTGCGGCCCGGAGGTGTGATTGCCTTTGTCACTTCAAAAGGCACCATGGATAAGGAAAACTCTGCTGTCCGCAAATACCTGGCCCAGCGCGCCGACCTGATCGGGGCCATCCGCCTGCCGGATAACACCTTCAAGCGGAACGCCGGAACGGAAGTGACCAGCGACATCATTTTCCTGCAAAAGCGCGACCACATCACCGATTTGGAGCAGGATTGGGTTCATTTGGACACAGATGAAAACGGAATCCGCATGAACCGCTATTTCGTGCAGCACCCGGAGATGATTCTGGGCGACATGGTGATGGAATCCACCCGGTTCGGGCCGGACAGCGCCTGCAAAGCCCGCGAGGGGGAAGATTTATCCGAACAGCTTGCCAATGCCATCCAGTTTTTGCAGGCGGAAATCAAGCCCTACGAGCTGGAGGGACTGGACGAGGAGGAAGATAAATCCATCCCCGCCGACCCCACTGTGAAGAATTTCAGCTATACGATTGTAGACGGGCAGGTGTACTACCGGGAAAACAGCCTCATGCACCCGGTGGAAGTCTCCGTCACGGCGGAAAACCGTATCCGTGGCATGATCGAGCTGCGGGAATGTACCCGCAGGCTTATTGAGTACCAGACCGAAGGCTACCCGGATGAGGATATTGCAGCCGAGCAGCAAAAGCTCAACGCCCTTTACGACAGCTTCACCGCCAAGTATGGGCTGCTGAACAGTCGCGGCAACAAGCTGGCCTTTTCGGAGGACTCCAGCTACTGTCTGCTCTGCTCTTTGGAGGTGTTGGATGAGCAGGGCAACCTAAAAAGAAAAGCCGATATGTTCTCCAAGCGCACCATCCGTCCCCATGTGGCTGTCACCAGCGTGGACACGGCCAGTGAAGCGTTGGCGGTGTCCATTTCGGAAAAAGCCCGTGTGGATATGGACTATATGGCAGAGCTGTCGGGCAAATCCACGGAGGAACTGGAACAGGAACTTGCCGGGGTGATTTACCGGGATATTCGCTGCGCGGAGAACCCGGAGGACATCCTGCCTTCTTTGGCCGATCTGAGCCGCTATCCTCTTGTCACAGCGGATGAGTACCTTTCCGGGAAAGTGCGCCAAAAGCTGCGGATGGCAAAAGCCTTCCTGGAAGTGGCCCCCGATCATCAGAAAGAAGCCGCCCGCAGAAATGTGGAGGCTTTGGAGGCTGTCCAGCCCCAGGACCTGGGCGCTGGCGAAATTGGCGTGCGCATTGGTGCGAACTGGGTACCCGTCGAAGTGTACCAGCAGTTCATGGTGGAGCTGCTCACCCCCAATTACTATGTGCGGGACCGTATCCGAATCCTGCGCTCTGAAGCCACCGGCCAGTGGAGTATCCGGGAGAAAAACGCCGACCGCAGCAATGTAAAGGCCAACACCACCTACGGCACCAAGCGGATGAGCGCCTACCACATCCTGGAGCAGACCCTGAATCAGAAGGATGTGCGGGTATTTGACTATATTGAAGACGAGAACGGCAAGAAAAAGCCTGTCCTCAACAAAAAGGAAACCGCGATTGCCCAGGACCGGCAGGAGCTGATTAAGCAAAAGTTTATCGGGTGGGTCTGGAAAGATATTGATCGCCGGGAACTGCTGTGCCGCATTTACAACGAAACCTTCAACGGTATCCGTCCCCGTGAGTACGATGGGCGGCACATCCGGTTTGAGGGCATGAACCCCGAAATATCCTTACGGCCCCATCAGATCAATGCCATCGCGCACATTTTGTATGGTGGGAACACGTTGCTGGCACACGAGGTTGGGGCAGGCAAAACCTACGAGATGGTGGCCGCCGCTATGGAAATGAAGCGCCTGGGCCTTTGCACCAAGTCGCTGATTGTGGTGCCTAACCATATCACCGAGCAATGGGCGGCAGAATGGCTCCAGCTCTATCCTTCGGCCAACATCCTTGTCGCGACAAAGAAAGATTTTGAAACCCAGAACCGCAAGAAGTTTTGCAGCCGCATTGCCACGGGGGACTACGACGCCATCATCATCGGACATTCGCAGTTTGAGAAAATTCCCATGAGCGTAGAGCGCCAGCAGGCCATTTTGGAGCGCCAGATCGAGGAGATTCTGTTCGGCATTGAGCAGGCCAAGGCGCAGAAGGCGGAACGCTACACGGTCAAGCAGATGGAGCGCACCCGGAAATCCCTGGAGGCAAGGCTTGCCAAGCTCAACGACCAGAGCCGCAAGGATGACGTCGTCACGTTTGAGCAGCTCGGCGTGGACCGGCTCTTTATTGATGAGAGCCATTATTTTAAGAACTTGTTTTTGGCGACAAAAATGAGGAATGTGGGCGGCATTGCCCAGACCGAAGCCCAGAAATCCAGCGATCTGTTTATGAAAACGCAGTACCTGGACGAGTTGACGGGCGGGCGCGGCGTGATATTTGCCACCGGCACCCCCATTTCCAACTCTATGGTAGAGCTTTACACCATCCAGCGGTATTTGCAGTACCGGCTCCTGCAGGAGATGGGCCTGATCCACTTTGACGATTGGGCGAGTAACTTTGGGGAGACTGTCACTGCCATCGAGTTATCGCCGGAGGGAACCGGCTACCGGGCCAAAACCCGGTTTGCCAAGTTTTATAACCTGCCGGAGCTGATGGCTGCCTTCAAGGAGGTTGCCGACATCCAGACGGCGGATATGCTGAAACTCCCCGTCCCCAAGGCAAACTTCCACACGGAAGTGATCCAGCCCTCGGAGCTTCAGAAAGAGATGATAAAGGGGCTGGCGGAACGGGCAGAGAAAATCCGTGCCGGCGGCGTCGATCCCCATGTGGACAATATGCTTCGCATTACCAACGATGGAAGAAAACTGGCGTTGGATATGCGGCTGATTCAGCCCCTGGCCCCGGATGACCCCAATGGCAAGGTGGCTGTCTGCGCCCGGAATGTGTTCCGCATCTGGGAACAGACCAAAGAAAAACGCTCTGCCCAGCTTGTATTCTGCGACCTGTCCACCCCTACCACCGATGGCTCTTTCAGTGTTTATGACGACCTAAAAAAGAAACTGATGGACGCCGGTATCCCGGAAGAAGAAATCGCCTTTATCCACACGGCGGACAGCGAAGCCAAAAAGAAGGAACTGTTTTCCAAAGTGCGCGCCGGGCAGGTGCGGGTGCTGCTGGGTTCCACGGCCAAGATGGGCGCGGGTACCAATGTGCAGGACCGCTTGATTGCCCTGCACGATTTAGACTGCCCCTGGCGGCCCTCTGACCTGCAGCAGCGGCTGGGGCGTATCGTCCGCCAGGGAAATGAAAACGAGGAGGTGGAAATCTATCGGTATGTAACGGAAGGCACCTTTGACGCTTACCTCTACCAGCTCGTGGAGAACAAGCAGAAGTTTATCGCCCAGATTATGACCAGCAAGGCCCCTGTCCGTGTGGCGGATGATGTGGATGAAACCGCCCTGAGCTATTCGGAGATCAAGGCGCTGGCCACCGGCAATCCGTTAATTATCGAGAAGTGCAACCTGGATATGGAGGTGGCGCGGCTGAATATGCTGAAAGCCAGCCACTTAAACCAGGTATATGCGCTGGAGGAGCTGGTGTACCGCAAGTACCCGGAGGAAATCACCCGGCTCACGGAGCTGATTGCGGGTTATGAGCAGGATGTGGCGCTGGCGGCGGCCCACCCCAAGGCTCAGGAAGGCTTCTGCGGCATGGAGGTGGAGGGCAGGCACTACACCGAAAAAGAGGACGCTGGCAAGGCCATTATCGACGTTTGCACCCGCATGACTGGCTCCGACGCTGTTCTTTTGGGGCAGTACCGGGGCTTTTCCATGGTGCTGGCCTATGATGGCAGGAGCAACGAGTACCGGATCACACTCAAAGGCACTCTTTCCCACACGGTGACGCTGGGGCCGGATGTGTTCGGCAACATCACCCGCCTGGACAACGCACTGGAGAACCTTGCGGGCAGCCTGCAGGCCGAGCAGAACAGCCTGGAGGAAACCAAAGCCCAGCTTGAAAACGCACGCACCGAACTGGCTGCCCCATTTGCCCGCGAGGAGGAGCTGGCGGAGAAAGCAGCCCGTTTGAAAGAGCTGAATATTCTGCTCAACATGGATGAGAAGGACAAGACTCTGCTGGACGATACCCCGGATGAGGGCGAGGATGTGCCTGCCCGGAGGGTTGCGGAGCTGGCACGGTAAAGGAGGATACGATGACCAACGAAGAATTGAATACCAGGCTCTATGAAAAAATGTTCGCGGAACAGGAACAGTTCCGGGATTGGCTGCTTTCCCAGTCGCCGGCTGAGATTCTGAACCACGCCTACGAGTACACGATGCGGGAGGACATTCTGATGTCGTTAGAGTACAACGATTTGGAGGACAGCCAGGCCAGGGCGCTGCTGAAATCCGGCAAGCCCCTGAAGCAGATTTTTGAGCGGTGGGAAGATAAAGAAACATCCCACATGGAAAATATTTGGGATACCGTCCAGGAACAGGCCAAGGCCGCCGAAGCCAAACAGAAAGCCAAAGCGCAGAAAGAAAGGTGATCGCACATTTGCCGTTGCGCTGCGGGGCAGGTATAGTATAATAAAAATCGTAACAAGGGGTGATGATAGATGGACGATAGCTACTGCCTGCTCCCGGAGCGCATTTCCGAGCAGTTTTCTGAAATCGACAGCGACATTGTGATGGATTTGGCGGCTGCCAGCCCGGAATATACCGAGTTGAAGGCCCAGATGGAGGAACTGAAACGCCGAAATCCTGCGATTGGCGCTCTGCTGGAGGGCAAGGGAGAGCTTTCCTTTACGGCTGATGAGCATGAAGCCTTGAAGGAATTTATCCGGCTGTATATGCGCGCTGATAATATGGAACGGGAACACATCTACTTTCGGGGCCATGCAGACGAGTTTGCTTATCTGAAGAAAATCGGCGCTTTCAAAACTGAATAGCTCTTTAGGCGGCATGGAGAAATCCATGCCGCTTTTACATACCCAAATTCATTCGCACTACCCCAAAAAGGTCTTGAACAAAATAAGTTTTTACGGATTGCAAGTAAAAACTATTGATATTCTTGGAGTTTTTCGCTATACTGTTAGTAAGGAACAAGGAGGCGAACGATATGATTATCCGACCACAATATATGAATACGCTGAAAACCTATCGGGATGTTCCGCTGGTGAAGATACTGGCAGGAATCCGGCGCTGTGGTAAATCCACAATTTTAGATATGCTGCGGGATGATCTGCTGAAAAGCGGGATTGCCGCAGACCACATTATCAGTATGCGCTATACGTCGGAGGACTTTGACGACGGTATGACCGACAAGGATATGTATCACGGTATCAAGGAGCAAATGACCGGCAATGGGCGCTACTATCTGCTGCTGGACGAAGTACAGGAAATTACCGGCTGGGAAAAAGCGGTCAACAGCCTGCTGGAAAACGCCGACACCGATATTTATGTGACCGGTTCCAATTCCAAGCTGATGTCCAGCGAGATCTCCACCTATTTGACGGGACGGTATATCTCTATCCCAGTCTATACCCTGTCCTTTGCTGAATATCTGGATTTCAAAAAACCGGATTCCCGTTCTCCCAAGGAGCTGCTAAACGAATACCTGCGGCTGGGCGGTTTTCCCATTGTGGCGCTGGGCAGCTTTGACGAACGCTCCGCCTATCAAATCGTGGAGGGCATTTATAACTCCGTTATTACCAACGATATTACAAAGCGGCACAATATCATGAACTTTGATTTATTCAACCGTGTTGTAAAGTATATCGTGGAAAATGTGGGCAAGACCTTTTCAGCCAATGCCATTGCGAAGTTTCTCAAAAGCGAGGGACGTTCCCTATCCGTCGAAGCAGTTTATAACTATCTGAACTGGCTGGAAAAGGCGTTTGTGATCTATCGCTGCCAGCGATATGATTTGCAGGGAAAATCCGTGCTGAAAACCCAGGAAAAATTCTATCTGGCAGACGCTTCTCTGAAATACTGCATCATGGGTTTTCATCCTACGTCCATTGCCGCTATGCTGGAAAACATCGTGTATTTTGAACTGCGGCGGCGGTGCTATGAGGTCTACATCGGGAAGAATGAAACGAAAGAGATTGACTTCGTAGCGGTGCGGCGCGACGAGCGTATCTACGTTCAGGTGTGCCGCAGGCTGCCGGAGGAATCGGATCGGGAGGTTGCCAATCTCCTCGAAATCAAAGACCACTATCCGAAATATGTGGTAACGCTGGATGAGCTGGCGGCAGGAAATATCAATGGCGTGAAGATCGTGCATTTGGCGGACTTCCTGCTGAGTGACACATACTGATCTGAGAGTGTGATACAGTGGCGAAAGAAGGGTGGATGTGACCAGACAGGGCGATTTTCTCATTTATTGCGTAGAGACCTACAAAAATGCCAAGCACTTGACTGGCAGGCAGGTGGCGGAACTCTTTACCCGCTACGATGTATGGGACTATGTGTATTCCTATTATGAAGCCCTGCACACCACCGGGGCCAATTATATCGTGGAGGACATCGACCTCTATATCGAGGCAAGGAAACCTGCTATGGCTTAATAGAAGAATGATAAAAGATGTTTCTACTGCCGGGAGCGAATGGTTAAACGATTTCGCCCTGGCATTTTTCAAAAATGAACCAGTCACTAAGCCATGATGAATATAGGATGAACAGGCAATAAGGGTGACATTATCATTTATAATTCTGAATGTTAAAATGCGTTGCTTGTGGCAACGGGCAATTCCGACTACAATAATCGTGACCGCAGAAAGAAAGAAGGCTGTCCTTAATGCTCAGCAAAAATATTAAAGCAATCAGAAAATCAAAAGGACTTTCTCAGCAGGAGCTTGCTATCAAGCTAAATGTTGTGCGGCAAACAGTTTCAAAATGGGAGCAAGGATTGTCGGTTCCCGACTCCGATATGTTGATCTCCCTGTCGGAAGTGCTTGAAACACCTGTAAGCACACTATTAGGAGAAACTGTAATTGAAGCAGAAGCGGATAACTTAAAAGCAATTTCTGAAAAATTGGAGGTGATAAATTTGCAACTGGCGCAAAGGAAAATCACGAGAAGAAAAATTATCCGTTGGCTGCTTGTTTCATTATGTGCAATTATATTAATGATTTTTGCGGCTTTAATAATATGGAGTAGTCCTTATTTGGGTTGGGATTATAGTGATCCTGAAACCGCTGTTCTCGGAGTCGCTTTCCACTCATTTGAATGGCTGTTTGTCAGAGTAGCGCCAATTATCTTCATCGCTGCAATCATTGGAATTTTCTTTACCTTCAAGAAAGAATGAATGGATAAACAGGAGTGTTTCTAACATGAAGAAAAAGGTGATCGGTATTATTGCCGCGATAGTAGTTGTGCTGGGACTGAGCCTTGTCGTTTACAATCAGATAATTCCCAACGAATATGTGCCTGCTGCTGATGAAATAGCCCTGCACCTGCATTTAGACACGGAAGAAGATATTGGATTACTGGTTTATGATTATCGTGCAGATAGTCACGAATACAGTGGAGGCATATCAAATGCGGACGGTTCGTTAATCAAGCGCGATTCTGATAACATTGTGGTGTTGAATAAGGAGGAGCTAAACAATATCGCTGATACTTTTGAACTGTCCATGCAGTTCCGAATCATAACGGAATATGTGGCTCCCAATTATGAAAATGTATATCCAGATGACATCACAAAGTATATGGAGCCTATCTCGTGGGATGCACATTTTGGTGAATCATATTTTATTACCATTACCGGTGATAAGACCAATGGGTATAAAGTTGCATTAAAATAACATGCAAGGCCGATTGGAGCAATCCAGTCGGCTTTTCCCATATCTGAAAAGAGTACAGCCCCCTTTACATAGTCAGCTACCCCACATGGGGCGGCTAATCTACGGCTATGTGAAGGGGGCTGTATTTTTTTATGCCTTTTTACGATTCAGAAGCCATCGAACGGGCAAGGCAGGTGGATCTTCTCACCTATCTGCAAACCTGCGAACCCCAGGAGTTGGTTCATGTGTCCGGCAATGTCTACTGCACCAAGACCCATGACAGCCTGCGGATTTCCAACGGCAAATGGTGCTGGTTTTCCCGTGGGATCGGCGGTTACAGCGCGCTGGACTATCTCATCAAGGTCAACGGCTATTCCTTTTTGGAGGCCATGGAAACCATCTCCGGAAGGGCGGCCATCCCACCGCCTTCCTTTGTGCCAGCGCCGAAGGAGGAAAAGCCTAAGCACCTGCTTCTGCCCCAGGCCGCCCCGGATAACCGGGCGATGATGGCCTATCTCAAGGGGCGGGGCATTGACCAGGAGATTTTGGACTACTGCATCCAGACCGGACGGATTTATGAGAGCCGGAACAAGGGTCACAGCAACGTAGTTTTCGTGGGCTTTGACAAGGATGGTAAGGCGCGGTTCGGCTGCCTGCGGGGAATCAGTGAAGCCCGGTTCCACGGGGATTTAAGCGGCAGTGATAAGCACTTTTCCTTTGCCCTGCCCGCCTGCGTGGAAAATCCGGCGGTCCATCTATGTGAGTGTGCTATTGATGTCATGTCCTACGCAACTCTATGCAAGCTGGACGGGATCGACTGGCGGCGGCACAACCTGCTGTCCCTGGCTGGGGTGTACCAGCCGAAGAAAAAGATGGAGGAAAGCAAGCTGCCGGTGGCCCTCACCCGGTTTTTGGAGGACCACCCCCATGTGAAAACCGTCTATCTCCACTTGGACAACGACACCGCTGGCCGGCTGGCTGCCAAGGCGATCATGGCTGTCATGCCGGAGGGCTACCGGGTGGAGAACAAACCGCCGCCCCGTGGAAAGGATGTGAATGATTTTCTGTGCCACCGGCTGGGGATTCCCATTCGGGGCAGCCACGGCAAAGAGCCGGAGCGGTGAGTTGCCGGTTTTGCAGCTTCGACAGATTCTCCTCTTGCAAATTGTTATCATATATGTTAACATTAAAGCAGTGAGGTGACGTGAGAGTATGGAGGAACTGCGCAAACGGCAGAAAATCATATCCCAGCTTGTGGAGGCCCGTCTGGAACAGGGCATTTCCCAGGCAGAACTGGCAAGGCGGCTGGGAATCCAGCGTTCCGGCATTAACCGCCTGGAAAGTGGGACACAGAACCCTACGCTTGATATGATCCTGAAGATCGCCTCGGCATTGGGGAAGGATGTTTCACTGGAACTGAACGACAAGGAGGAGCCTATGAGTCATGTTTACAGCCTCCGCATGTATGATACGGAGCTCATGCGCTTTTCCATGGAAAAGCAGGGCTTGTCCGGCCTTGTGGCCGAAATCTTATACACCAACGAGGAGCAGGCCCATTTGCTGCCTTTGGATATGGAGCGCACCGGCGAGGGCGTCATTCATTGGCTGGAGCGGCGGGTTATCCCTAAAAACCGCGCCTTTGTGGACGAGATTCTGAAAACCCTTGGCCTCAGCCATAACGACACCAAGGGAATCATCGACGTGTGCAAGGGGCTGTCGCTCAACGACAGCTATTGGGTGGTGCCGGAAGGATTTGAGGGGGGATTCTCCCAATACAATCTTTACGAAAATCGCTTTTCCGAGATACTGGCGCTGGTGGCCTATACCGGCGCAGGCGGGAGCCGGCAGGCGTTTACCACATCCCCGGAGCTGACCACAGGCGGTATGCTGCCCAAGGCGTGGCGCTATGTGGACCACGATGGGATTTATCTCTATAAGGGCGGCACGACCGGCGCGTCCAATGCGGGCCGGGAGCCGTACTGCGAGTATTATGCTTCGCAGATTGCGGAAACCATGCGTCTGAACGCCGTGCATTATGACCTGGAGAATTGGAAAGGCATTACCGCCTCTAAATGCGCCCTGTTTACCAACATCGACACGGCCTATATCCCCATCGGGCGCATTGTCCGAACCGGGGGCATTGCCGCCTGCCTTGCCTACTACGACAAGCTGGGGCCGGAGTTTTCCGAGCAAATCCGCAGTATGCTGGTGTTTGACGCCCTGATTTACAACGAGGACCGCCACTTTGGAAACTTTGGCGTCCTGCGGGATAACCACAGCGGCAGCATCATCGCGCCCGCCCCCATTTTTGACAACGGGCTGTCCCTGTTCTGCTATGCCGGCAAGGAAGATTATGCGAATCTGGACGAGTACGC
>ENA-OQEY01000129-OQEY01000129.1-human-gut-metagenome-genome-assembly--contig:-NODE-129-length-67878-cov-5.324671_pt1 | contig 67878 bp, 57 predicted proteins | sample MGYA00242801_ERZ504647 | MGnify/ENA primary metagenome ERZ504647 (study PRJEB26092, sample SAMD00036204) | human gut metagenome | host: Homo sapiens | study: EMG produced TPA metagenomics assembly of... | reverse complement strand
CGGGCTCAGAGGGTTTTGTAGCCGGCCGGGTGGGCTCGGTTACAGGCTCCGTGGGCTTCGTAGTATTTTCCGTTGTCGGCTTCGTTGTTTTTTCGGTTGTCGGCTCGGATACGGACGAAGTCTCTTTTGCCGTAGTCTCGGCATCGGAAACCTTGAGCCCTGCCGCTATACGCAAAATATATACGGCGTCGCACGAATCAATTTTACCGTCACCGTTTAAATCGGCTCTTTTGATTTCGTCATTTGAGAGGCTCAAAAGTCCGGCATCACATTTCATAACAAGCATGGCATCTGCCGAATCAACTTTACCGTCGCCGTTTACGTCTCCGCGGTTTTTACCGTCGCCGACAGCAAAAGCCATTACCGCCGCAACCGACAGCACAATTACTGCCACTGACAGAATACTGAATAGTTTTTTCATTTTAGTTCCTTTTATTATCGAGCACTCCAATCAATAACAGCCGCATGGCTCTCATCCGCAGGATCACCTGTTCCTATTTTTACGGTACCGCTTTCGCTTTTGGTTGGAGCGTCATTCGGCTTTTCGGGCTTATCCTCGCCGTTCGGCTCGGTCTCGGCAGCCTGCTCGGAGGTCTTGGTTATAAGGTCTTCGTAGAACTCAACCGAACCGTCCTTGCCGGTGGTTACGGGAATAAGCTCTCCGTTTATGTTTGTTACGAATTTTTCGCCCGATTCATTGGTCGTGTATTCAATGGACGTTGTTTCGGAGGGGGCGGCTGTAGTATCGTCTTTTTCCCAATCTCTCTTTTTCCCGCAGGAAATAAACACCACCGAAATCATAAGTATCAAAAGTGCGACAGCAATAATTTTTTTATTCATATTTTTCTCCTTTGCGGCTTATGCTGAAATTATTTTAGCACAATCGTCATTTCAATGCAACACACCGTAATAATCTTACAAATATATATGACGAAATCACTTTAATTCGGCTATTGTAACGCCCTCTTCACCCTCGCCGTATACACCCGTTCTGTACGATTTTATGTTCGGATGGTCTTTTAAGTGCTGCTGTATGGCTCTTCTGAGCGTGCCTGTTCCCTTACCGTGAATTATTGTAAGCTCATTAAGACCGGAGCGAAGCACTCCGTCAATAAACATATCAAGGTCGGCTATTGCCTCCTCAACCGATTCACCGCGCAAATCCACGCTTGACTTACCGCTCGGCAAGGACTTTTCCTTTACGGAACGGTAAATGCTCTGTTTCTTCGGCTTTTTCTTCGGAGCCAAAAGGCGAAGCTCCGATGCCTTGACCTTCATCTTCATAACGCCTGCTTTTACCTCGGCGTTACCGTTTTTATCAAGCGATACGACCTCGGCCTCGGTGCCGAGCGTTTTAACAAATACATTATCACCCGTCTTTAATTGTCTCGGCAAAACGTAATCGTCGTCATCGCCGTCAAAGTCGTTTTTCTCGTATGTCATATCATCTATGGTGTTGAGATGCTGCTTTAACGCCGCCTTTGCCTTGCGTGCCATCTCTGAAGCGTTTTTCTCATTCGACTGCTCGCGCTTCAGGCGGTCAAGCTCCATCATAAGAGACGCTGCGGCACGCTTTGCGTTTTCAAGTATGCGTTTCGCCTCGTTTTGAGCCATAAGTATTTGCGTTTCGCCCTTTTGCTTTGCAAGTGACAGCTCGTTTTCCGCCTTTTTCTTTATCTCGTCTATCTCGTTTTGCATTTCGGCGGTCTTTTCTTTTTCCTTTTCCATTTCGAGGCGTGTTTTTTGGAGCGTATCAACAACATCCTCAAATCTGGTATTTTCCTCCGAGATAAGCTTTGCCGCCTCATCTATGACCTCTTTTGACAAGCCGAGCTTTTGAGATATCGCAAATGCGTTGGAACGACCGGGTATACCCGTTATCAGCTTATATGTAGGCTTCAAGGTATCTACAGAAAACTCGCAGGATGCGTTTTCGACTCTGTTCGTGCGAAGCGCATATTCCTTAAGTTCGGAATAATGGGTTGTCGCCGCTATTTTGGCACCCTTACGGCGGAGATCCTCAAGCACCGCAACAGCCAAAGCTGCGCCCTCTACGGGATCGGTTCCCGCTCCGAGCTCATCGATTAAAACGAGAGAGCTTTCATCAACGCTATTGCTTATATTTACGATTGTCGTCATATGTGCCGAAAAAGTGGAGAGCGACTGCTCAATACTCTGCTCTTCGCCTATGTCGGCAAACACGTTTTTAAATACGGCTATACTGCTGTTTTCGTTTGCCGGTATAAAAAGACCGCACTCCGCCATAAGAGTTAAAAGTCCTATTGTTTTTATAGAGACGGTTTTACCGCCGGTATTGGGGCCTGTTATGACAAGAGAATCATATTTGTCACCGAGCGACACGTCTATGGGCACGGCTTTTTTCGGGTCAAGTAACGGATGGCGGGCTTTTTTAAGTTCGATAACACCGCGCGAATTTATAATCGGCATTGTAGCTTTCATCTTATAGGCAAGCTGAGCCTTTGAGAAAATCAGGTTAAGCTCCGCCGCCGATTCGCAGCTTATTTTTATTGTATCGGCAAAGCTCCCTGCCTCCTCTGACAGTTCCGAAAGAATTCTTTCTATTTCATCGCGTTCACGGCTTTCAAGTACCTTTATACGGTTATTTGCCTCTATTACAGCCGCCGGTTCAATAAATACCGTGGCACCGCTTCCGGATGTATCATGAACCATACCCGAGACCTCGCTTCGGTGCTCGGCCTTTACGGGAACGACAAATCGGCCGTTTCGCTGTGTGATTATAGCGTCCTGCAAGCTTGATTTGTATTTCGGAGAGCGTATCATACCGTCAAGCTTGTCGCGTATTTTGGACTCCTCGAGTCTTTTGTGCCTGCGTATATCTTTAAGCGCAGGTGAAGCATTGTCCGACATTTCGGTATCGGACAAAACAGCATTGTTTATTTTATCCTCAAGATATTTATTTGTGTAGAGCGAATTAAAAAGGTCGTCTATCGCGGTATCCATACCGGCACTTTTTGAGCGCCACTCTGTTATACCGCGTATCACGCGCAAATCGCAGGAAATATCCAAAAGCTCACGCATGGACAGCGTGCCGCCGGACGATGCACGGCTGAGCTGATTGTTAACATTTATAAGGCCTCCGAACGAGGGAGCGCCGAACTTTGCTATGAGTATATGAGCAACCTCCGTTTCGGAAAGGCGTTTTTGCACCTCAAAGAAGTCACCGCTCGGCTGCAGCGACAACGCCGCAAGCCTTGCCTCCTCGCAGGAGGTCATTTCCGAAAGAGTTAAAAGTATTTTCGGAAGCTCAAGAGAAATGTGGTATTTATTCATAATTAGTCCTTTACAGAATAATAAAAATCAAGTGTTTTAAACGGTCTGTCCGTCTTTGAGGCAAGGTATTTCTCGGTGATGTAGCTGAGGTCCTCGCTCGCTTCAGGCGACAGCTTAAAATTGTATAATATATCTATTTTGGCAAAAACTATATGGCGCATTGCGCTGACAACACCTATCTCAAGAGGGAAAAGAGCGTTCTCGTCGGCACAGTTATCGCAGTAAAGCAAGCCTCTTTCCATATCAAAATACATTATCGGCGTCTCAAATGCTCCGCACCTTTCGCAGGCGATAAGGTTCGGCATATAGCCGGCAAGAGAAACAAGCCTTAATTCGGTTATTGCCTTTAACAAAAGCGGAGGTCTTTTTCCGTTTGCCAAAAAATACAGCGAATTGAGCACCACGCGCAAAAAATCCGTCGCATCGTCCTCCTTAGGCGACAGCTCAAAGGCTATATCGCAAAAATACTGTGCAAGCGACAGCTTTTCTATATCGTTTCGCAAGCCGAAAAAGCTCTCTATGCTCTCGGCTTCTTCTATTATGTAGCTGTCCTTAGTTTTGTAAAGCGACAGTTTGGAATAGCACAAAAGTCCCGTTGCCGACTGCTTTTTGCTGCTTAACTTTTTGGCTCCCCTGACAAATGCGCGTAACACTCCGAGGCTGTCAGTCAGCACCGTTACAAGCTTATCGTTCTCGCCTATATTCTGTTCTTTTAAGATAAGCCCCTTTACATTCACACCCATCGCTTTTGCCCTTTTCGGCTGAACAACCGACGCTGTTTTGCTCTCGGCGGTATATAAGATAGTCCTCGATTTTACCGCTTTTCGCAAACAAATTCCAATAAATCTCGTTATAGATAAAAAACACCGCCCTCGGAAAACTTATATATTTAAATTCTCCGTGTGCGGCGGTATTATGTCTGTCAATCAAGACCAAAATTGTGTATAAGTCCCTCTCTGTTACGCCAGTCCTCTTTAACCTTGACCCAGCATCTGAGATTGACCTTTATGCCGAAGAATTTTTCCATATCCTCACGAGCAAAAGTCGATATTTTTTTCAACATACTTCCGCCCTTGCCTATAATTATTCCCTTGTGGGACTCGCGCTCACAGTAAATAGTGGCTTCTATGTCCATAATATCGCTCGTATCACGCTCGCGCATAAGCTCGATGGAAACCGCAACACCGTGAGGTATCTCCTTATCAAGCAGGCGGAGCATTTTTTCGCGTATCATCTCAGCTGCAAGCACTCTTTCGGGCTGATCGGTCAACGTGTCATCCGGGAAAAAGTGCGGGCTGTTTTCGGCGTGCTTTTTAAGCTCCGAGAGCAAAGCCTCTATACCCTCGCCCGTTTTTGCGCTGACGGGAACAATCGCTTCAAAATCATACTGCTCCGAAAGAGCAGCAATTTTAGAGATAAGCTCTTCCTTACGGCTTATCATATCTATTTTGTTAAGAGCTGTTATAACAGGCATTTTTGCTGAGCGAAATTTATTTATAAGCTCCTTTTCCGCGGCGTTAAGCTCTTTATCCGTCGCATCGACGACAAACAGGCACTCTTCAACGCCGGATATGCTGTCGTTTACCGCCTCAACCATATATTCGCCGAGCTTGTCCTTAGGTTTAAAAAATCCCGGAGTGTCGGTAAAAACAAGCTGCACATTATCATCGGTAGTCAAAACGCCCATAATTTTTGTACGGGTGGTCTGAGGTTTACCGGATACTATGGCTATTTTACTGCCTATAAGTCGGTTGAGTATCGAAGATTTGCCGACGTTTGCCTTGCCGACTATGGCTGCAAAAGCTGATTTTGATTCGTTCATTTTTTCTCCTTATCCGCTCTGTCGGAAGATTTTTTCTTAATTTGCGGAAAACCTTTAAATATAAAAATAAAAGCGACAACAAGACTTAAAAGGAACAGCACAAAATATAATATGTGCTCCTTAAAATAAACATAAAGTGCCGAAAAGGCCTTTGGCTGCCACATTATCATAATTCCCGTGAGAACGGCAAATATTGCCGATATCAAAACGGCTCCTGCCGCGGTATCCTTTGCCGCCCTGCCGTTATCCGTCCATTCGGTGCTTGCCAAATCGACGGTTCTTTCAACTGCGGTGTTGACAAGCTCAAGAGACACAACAAGTGCGTTTGCAAGAAATATTATCGCAAACTGAGTTCTTGTAATCTCAAAAAAGTCCGCCATCAGCAAAAAAGAATACATATATATCATACAGACAAAATGTATTCTCATATTGCGCTCGTGTTTAAGTGTGTAAAATATTCCGCGGAAAGCATAGCCGAAGCTCCTTATGAGCCCGCGCATCAGATTTTATCCTCACTCTGGTCTATATAATAGCTGCCGTTGCGTTTGAGACCGAGCTGTGTTAACACAGTCTCCTCTTTTTCGCGCATATGTACCGCTTCAAGACCGCCGTTCACATGGTCATAACCAAGGAGATGCAAAAGAGAATGGACGGTCAAAAACGCGATTTCCCTCTGAAGAGAGTGTCCGTATTCCTCTGCTTGAGCTACTGCATGCTCGATTGATATAACTATGTCGCCGAGCATTTTTGCACCGGTGTCATGATTTATATCGTAAACGCCGTTTTCACCGAGCGGAAAAGACAAAACATCTGTTGACGCGTCGATATTACGGTGTTTTTTGTTAAGCTCTCTTATCTCGGCGTCGTCCACGAAGGACACGCTGATTTCGGCGGAGCCTTCAAATTGCTCCATTGCGAGTACCGCATTGCAGCAGCGACGGACGAGCATACGCACACCCGTAGGTATTTTTACCGTTTTCTGTTTGTTTGAGATGATTACCTTAATTTTGTCTGTCATTTTCTTTTCTCCTCATTTTTCTCATATGCTTTGATTATATCCTGTACTAATTTATGCCTTACTACGTCCTTTTCGGTGAACGTATTTATTGAAATATCCGGAACATTTCTGAGTATTCTCATAGCGTCGGTAAGCCCCGACCTTTTCCCGTCCGGTAAATCTATTTGGGTAACATCGCCGGTTACTACCATTTTAGAGTTGAAGCCTAGACGAGTCAAAAACATTTTCATCTGCTCGCGAGTGGTGTTTTGCGCCTCGTCCAGTATTATAAAGCTGTCGTCAAGAGTTCTGCCGCGCATATACGCGAGCGGTGCCACCTCAATAGAGCCGCGCTCCTGATAACGGGCGAACGCCTCTGCCCCGAGCATATCGAAAAGCGCGTCATACAGCGGTCTTAAATAAGGGTCAACCTTTTGCTGCAAATCGCCCGGCAAAAATCCGAGCTTTTCGCCTGCCTCAACCGCCGGACGTGTCAAGATAATGCGATTGACCTCCTTTGCGCGAAAGGCAGTGACAGCCATGGCGACGGCAAGATATGTTTTACCCGTGCCGGCAGGGCCCGCACCCAAAACTATTGTATTTTTTCGTATTGCCTCGACATACTTTTTCTGGCCGAGCGTTTTCGGCTTTACGGGTTTGCCCTTAGATGTTATGCAGACGCAATCGCCCGATAAGGACATAAGCTTGTCCTCTTCGCCATCCTTAACAAGAGATATAACATATCGCACGTTTTGATCGGAAAGAGCTTCGCCCTTATTTATGAGGGCTAAAAGGCGCTCTATGGCGGTTGTGGCCTTAGCCACATTTTCCGCCTCGCCGCTTATTTTAAGGTCGGAGCCGCGATTTAAAACTGTAACCGAAAATTCACTTTCTATAAGTCTTATATTCTCGTCAAAGCTGCCGAATAAGCTTACGGCATTTTCCATACGGTCAATACTGAGGACCTGCTCAAACACTGAAAAACCACCTTAGATAATTTTCTGTCGATATTTAATATATAGTATCACAATTTTTGTGATTAGTCACTAATTTTTTTCAACAAAAATCTCGCTCTCAACGCCTATTTGTTTTTCACATTTGTATGCTCCGCTGAGTCTTGAACCGTTTTTTTGTATATCAGAGGAAATAATCTTACAATTTTTCAATTCGCTCCTGCAAAGGTCTGTGTATTTTTTTGCCGACAAAAGCTCCCGACAGCTTTCTTCCTCTATTGAAAAATCTCTGTTGTATTCGGTAGAGCGTACCCTTATTATACCCATTGGCAAGACGGTTTTATCCGTTGACGCAAGAAAGCTCACCGCATATTTTTCTCCGTAATCGGGAACACCTCCGAGCGGAATTTTAACATTGAAAAAATACAGCGCATACCTTATTTTTTCACGCGAAGCCGCGCAAAATTCCGAATTTTCAAAATCGGAAGAAATGTTTTTTTCGACTTCCGCATACACGTTGCCTGCCGCATGTACAAGAGATTCGGTCTTGTCTTGATTTGTCTTTACCCCGGATATGAGAAGATTGCCCTTCAGCACGGCAGAGCCTGCCTTTATTTCCTCTTGACCCGAATACAACTGCACCTTGGTCACCACGCCGTCCTCCGACGCAACTATATTACATGGGGTTTCGTTGTCCTCTATCTTCGGTGCCGGCACGCTTTCACGCACCTCCACGGACGCATTAGAGCCGTTCAGATTGACAACCGCAAACGACAAATCACCGTCAAATATTTTTAAAGCCTCGTCTGAAATCTCTTTTGCGTTTATATCTCGGCGCTTTGCTCCGGGTTTTACTCCCAATGAAGAAAATACATTGAGAATTTGCTCGTCTGATATGTTTTCGTTTCCGCTGACGGATACAGTCCATATCATAGTCGATAAATACGAAACGGTGATTATCGCCGCGGCAACGCCTATTACAAGTCCCACTCTCTTTCGCTGCTTAAATGTAAAAAAAGGCAAACCCGTTTTTTTGATTATTCTTGTTTTTACTCCGGAACGCCTTACCGCCTCCCTGATATTTTTATAGTCTCGAAGCATAGTTTTTGCATACAGCTTGTCTTTTACTCGTTTTACATCCCACAATCTGACGTGATAAACGGAGCACAGATTTATAAAGCGTTCGGGAAAACCACCCTCCGCGCAAAATTCAACATATCCGAAAATAAATCTCAAAAAACGTATTATCGACATAAAATCACCTCAGCCCGTAAATTCAATCGAAATTATACTGCCCTTTATCACCGTCTGTTCGTCGGAATAAGAACACAGCGTAAGGTCGCTGCCGCAAAAGGTAACGGTCAGAGAGCCTGCATTAAGCGAAATCCTGTCATCGTCATATTCCGTTATTCCGAAGCAGCCGTCAACGACCGCCTCCTTATTGCCCTCCATCTCAATATGCGGCACGGACGGGCTCAAAATTTTAGGCATATCAAGCGCGCCGACAATTTTTTGCTCGGACGCTTTTTTTCGCTGCTTTCTTCTTGCGGTCAAAACCGATCCCTCCGAAAAGTCATTTTAAGCTCATATATAAATATGCCGCCTCATATATTTAAATTACGGAAAAGGGTGAAAAGAATGGATAAAAAGCAATGCCGAAAATATATAGTTCCGGTTATATTGACTGCTTTGGTGTGCCTGTTTTTGTTTACAAGGCCGGAGATATGCTCCGAGGGCGTCAGAAGCGGAATACTTTTGGCGGCAGAAACGGTCGTGCCGTCCCTGTTTCCGTTTATGACGGTGGCCTCCTTTCTTCTGCGCTCGGGTCTCGGAGAAGCCGCGGGAAAACCGTTCGATAAGGTGTGCGAAAAGCTGTTCAGGCTTCCGGGCGTTTTGGCTCCGGTTATTATTATGTCGCAGATAGGCGGATTTCCCATAGGCGCAAAAATGACATATGAATTGCTCAAGAAAAATGCGATAACCGAAAACGAGGCGCAAAGAGCTTGTCTTTTTTGCATAAACGCGGGCCCCGCCTTTGTGATAGGGACGGTTGGCTCGGAGATGCTCGGAAGCGTCAAAGCCGGCGTGCTGTTATATATATCCACTGTTTCGGCATCATTTTTTACCGGTATCTTTTCAATGGCTCTGTATGATAAAGCGGCGGAGGAAAAGGGTAAAAGCGAAATTCCGTTTAAACTTTGCGACCCTGTCGGAGCTTTTGTACGTTCCGTGGGTGACGCCACAAACGACGTAATAAAAATCTGCGCTTGGGTAGTTATTTTTAAAACCGTGTGCGACAGTTTATCTACCTTACCTATACCGCCCGGAGCTGCTCTTTTCTTTGAATTCATCCTCGAGGTCACAAACGGCTGCCGCGCTGCCGCAGGAAAAGCTCCGCTACCCGCCTTAGCCGCAATAATATCCTTCGGCGGTCTGTCGGTACACTGCCAGATAATGTCGTATCTCAGATACACAAAGCTCAAAATGCGGTATTTTTACACGGCAAGAGCGGTATGCGCGTCTTTTTCGGCAATAATATGTATGGAGCTTTTAAAGGTCTTCCCATGCGAGGTATCTGTCTTTGCAACCGACAGTTCCGTAACTCCGGCAGCCTATTCGGTTTCCGTACCGGCTCTTGCGGCACTGCTTATAATGAGTGTGCTGCTCATCTTAGAGGTTGATTCGGATAAAAAAATGTGTTAGCATAGTAATACACAATGTAATCGGGGTGAAACGGATGAAGGATAAGATGCTTGGCGGAAACATTTCTCCGAAATGTGAATACTGTGAATTTTCAACGCCGACAAATGACGGCGATACGGTGCTCTGCCCCAAAAAGGGCGTTGTGTCACAAGATTGGTGCTGTAAAAAATACAAGTATGATATTTTTAAACGTGAACCGAAACTACACCCGACAGCGCCCGAATTTTCAAAAAGCGATTTTGAGATTTAACATAACAGCCGTCCGAGAGACAAAAGCAGTTCTCGGGCGGCTGTTTTTTCGATAAAAAAGCGAATATATACTTAAGAGATTGAAAAAGAGAATAAAAGTGATATACTATTATAATCAAAATTTCATTCAAAAGGAGCAACTATGAAAAAGTATTACGCTCTTTATAAAAAGCAATTTATCTTAGGGCCGGCGTTTAAGCTCGCCGAGGCCATACTTGAACTTTTGGTCCCGCTCGTTATGGCTAAAATCATTGACGTGGGAATCAAAAACGGCGATGTACCATACATTATAAAAATGGGGCTTTTGATGGCAAGCCTCGGTATACTGGGCCTTTTGTGTGCCATAGTATGTCAATACAGCGCTGCCGTTGCCCAACAGGGAGTTGGCACGGAAATCAGAAACGATATGTTTAAAAAGATAAATTCCTTTGCACAAAGCGATATTGACGCCTTTTCTTCGTCATCGCTTATAACGAGAATTACGAACGACGTAAACCAGATACAGTCGGGCGTTGCAATGTTTATACGTCTTATGTTTCGCTCGCCGTTTTTAATAGCCGGTTCGCTTATTATGGCAATGAAGCTTGATCTTAAAATGTCAATAATCTTCTTTGCCGCAGGTCTTTTGGTCAGTCTTATTATGTACTATGTTCTGACTAAGAGCCTGCCGCTTTACAAGGTGATACAAAAGGTACTTGATAAGGTCTCGCTTGTTGTCAAGGAAAATCTTTCCGGCGTCAGAGTTATACGCGCATTTTCAAAAAGCAATCACGAAAAAGAGCGCTTTGGCGATAAGAATGACGAGCTGACTAAGATAAACTTCCGTGTGGGCAGCCTTTCGGCACTTTTGAACCCAATGACATTTGCCGTGATGAACCTCGCAATAGTAATTTTGCTGTATTTCGGCGGAAAAAACGTATATTCGGGCGAGCTGTCGCAGGGAAAAATAATAGCACTTATAAGCTATATGACACAAATACTTCTCTCAATAATCGTATTTGCAAATGTCATAGTCGTATTTACAAAGGCACTCGCAAGCGTTCAGCGCGTTAAAGAGGTATTGGACGCCGAGCCGAGCATAAAGGATGACGACGCGGCATATCAAAACGGCGATGAAGCCGCTACGGCGGTCGAATTCACCGATGTCAGCTATGCGTTTCCAAAATCCGACGAAAACGCCCTGTCAAACATCAGCTTTACAGCCGAGAAGGGCGAAACGATAGGAATTATAGGCGGTACGGGCGCAGGCAAAAGCACACTCGTAAATCTGATACCGCGCTTCAGCGACGTTAAAAACGGCAGCGTCAAGGTATTCGGCCACGATGTGCGAGACTGTAAATTCGGGTATTTAAGGCACGTCATACATGTTGTACCGCAAAAGAGCAATCTTTTTTCGGGTACAATAAAGGACAACCTGCTGATGGGTGACCGCTCCGCCGATGACAGAGACATTGATTTTGCGCTCAAGGTTTCGCAAAGCGCGGAATTTGTATCAAAGCTAAAGGACGGCACAAACACCTTAATTGAGGAAAAGAGCAAAAATCTGTCGGGAGGCCAAAAGCAGCGTCTTTGTATAGCAAGGGCAATAATGGGGCACCCTCGGATATTGATTTTTGACGATTCATCAAGCGCGCTTGACTTCGCCACAGACGCAGCTCTGAGAAAAGCTTTGAAAGAAGACCTAAATGACACAACCGTATTTTTGGTATCGCAGCGCGTCAACACGGTAAAGAATGCCGATAAAATACTCGTTCTCGACGACGGTGAGCTTGTGGCAACCGGTACGCACAAGGAGCTATACAAAACAAATGAAGTATACCGCGACATTTGTCTGTCACAGCTTTCAGAAAAGGAGGTTGCCTCCGTATGAAAAACACAAAACGTCTCATAAAATATATAAGTCCGTTTAAATCCAATCTCTTCGGGGCGATTTTTTCCGCATTTGTCGGCATTGCGCTGTCGCTTATGGTACCCATTCTCATCGGTAAAGGCGTAGACTGCATAACGGCTAAGGGCGACGTCGATTTCGCAAGGCTTTTTAAGGTCGGCGCGGTTCTCGCGATATGCATTGTTGTTTCGGCGCTTTTCCAATGGATAATGACGTATAATTCAAATAAGCTCTCATTTAAAACCGTTCAAAAAATGAGAACCGAGGTCTTTGAAAAGCTTACAAAGGTGCCGCTTTCATATATTGACTCCACGGCACACGGTGACATAATAAACACTGTTGTCACCGACATAGATATTGTCTCCACCGGTCTTTTACAGGGCTTTACCCAAATATTCTCCGGCATTGTGACAATACTCGGTACGCTGATATTTATGTTCACGATAAACTGGTATATCACGCTCGCAGTTGTGGTGCTGACTCCCCTTTCGTTTTTTGTCGCTTCGTTTATAGCAAAGCACGCGCACAAAAATTACGTAAAGCAGGCAAAATACCGCGGTGAAATAACCGGATTTGCCGCCGAGATGATAGAGGGAGCCGATATAGTAACAGCATTCAACGGCGAAGAGGACGCTTACCGTCATTTTTACGAAATAAACGAAAAACTCAAAAAAGTCGGTACAACCGCCCATTTCTATGCGGCACTTACCAATCCCTGCACGAGATTTGTAAACGCTATGATATATGCCGTTGTTGCTGTTCTCGGCTCAATACTCACGGTAAAGGGCGGTATTTCCGTAGGTAAACTCTCTTCTTTTCTCACATACTGCACGCAGTATACAAAGCCGTTCAACGAAATATCAAGCGTTGTTGCCGAATTTCAGAATGCACTTGCAAGCGCCGAACGTGTATTCAAGCTTCTTGACTGCAATGATGAACCGTCGGACGAGGGCGCAAAGGAACTTAAAGCCAAAAACGGCACGGTTGAATTTAACAATGTTTCGTTTTCATACAGCAAAAACAAGCCGTTTATCGAGGGACTTAATATAAGGGCTGACAGCGGCAAAACAATAGCCATAGTAGGCCCCACAGGATGCGGCAAGACAACGCTCATAAACCTTTTAATGAGATTCTACGATGTCACCGGCGGTGAAATTGACATAGACAATGTAAATATAGCCTCTGTCACGCGCGACTCGCTGCGTTCCGGATTCGGAATGGTTCTTCAGGACACCTGGCTGTTTTCCGGAACAGTATTTGACAATATCGCTTACGGAAAACCCGATGCCACACGCGAGGAGGTAATTGAGGCGGCAAAGGCGGCTCACGCTCACAGCTTTATAAAAAGGCTCGAAAACGGCTATGACACTTTTATCTCGGAGAGCGGAGATAACCTCTCGGAAGGTCAAAAGCAGCTTTTGTGTATAGCACGAGTAATGCTTACAAAACCGCCTATGCTCATTTTAGACGAAGCCACAAGCTCCATTGATACAAGAACCGAGGTCAGAATACAGAAGGCGTTTGCCCTTTTGATGGAGGGCAGAACAACATTTATCGTTGCACACCGCCTCTCCACCATAAAAAATGCCGATGCAATCCTTGTAATGCGCGACGGGAAAATAGTCGAACGCGGACGTCACGATGAGCTTATAGAGCAAAACGGATTTTACAAAAAGCTCTATAACAGCCAGTTTGCCGTATATTAAATCCCGACAGAATAATAAAAAAGCTCCGCAGTTAAGGTCACAAGCCAAAACTGCGGAGCTTATTTTTTGTTTACTTGCCGAGTTTAATTTTTACAAATTCCTCTATATACTTTGCGGTCTTATCAAATCCCGCCGACGAGCTGTTTATACACAGGTCGTAGTTTTTGAAGCTGTCCCACTCGCGGCAGGTATAGTAGCGGTAATAATCGCTGCGGTGAGCGTCTATCTTTTTGATTTTACGCTCTGCTTCCTTATCGCTGAGCGACGGCTCAAGCACCTTGACGTTCTTAATGCAATCGCTCATGGGTGCCCAAACAAACACCTTCACAACATTCGGCATATCGCGAAGTATATAGTCGGCACATCTGCCTACTATTATGCACGAGCCCTTTACGGCAAGGTCTTTTATTATTTTCGCCTGATAATTAAAGATGTTTTTATGTGAAACAAAAGCACTGCTCTCCGGCGGAATCAAATCGCCCGTATATCTGTCGCTTGCCGGGGAAAAAATACTTTTTTTCACGGACTCATCGTTTTGGCCGAACAGCTTTACGTTTATTCCGCTCTCCTCCGACGCCATATAGACAAGGTCGCGGTCATAAAAGGGAATCGAAAGGTTTTTTGACAGCATTTTGCCTATTGTTCTGCCGCCGCTTCCGTATCCTCTTGCGATGGTAATTACAAATTTTTCGTTCATAAGCTCACCGAACCTCTCAAAACGATATGATATTATTCGCCGAGATAAGCCTTTTTAACCGACTCGTCGTTTATAAGGTCTTTTGCGTCTCCCGAAAGAGTTATGTTACCTGTTTCGAGTACATATGCCCTATCGGCAATCGAAAGAGCCTTCTTGGCGTTTTGCTCAACCAAAAGAACGGTTGTTCCGCTCTCATTGATCACCTTTATTATATCAAAGATTTCCGAAACAAGCAACGGGGAAAGTCCCATGGACGGTTCATCCATCAAAATAATTCTCGGCTTGGACATAAGTGCTCTGCCCATTGCAAGCATCTGCTGCTCACCGCCCGACAACGTGCCTGCAACCTGATTTTTGCGTTCCTCAAGTCGCGGAAAACGCTCGTAAACCATTTTAAGCGTTGAGGCAATTTCGGATTTATCCTTGCGGGTATACGCGCCGAGCTTTAGGTTTTCGAGTACCGAAAGCTGCTGGAAAATACGTCTGCCCTCCGGAACGTGTGCCATACCCATGGAAACTATTTTGTGCGGCGGAGTTTTAGTAAGCTCTTTGCCGTCAAACACAATAGAGCCTTTTTTAGCCTGAATAAGGCCGGTGATCGTGTGAAGAATGGTTGTTTTACCTGCGCCGTTGGCTCCGATAAGGGCAATAATTTCGCCCTCGTTTACATCAAAGGAAACGCCCTTAATAGCCTTTATAACGCCGTAATTAACTTCAAGATCCTTAATTTCAAGTAATGCCATAGCTGCTCCTCCTTATTCGCCGAGATATGCTGTGATAACTTCGGGATTATTGAGCACATCGGACGTTTTGCCCTGGCACAGGACATGACCGAAGTTAAGAACCGTAAGCTCCTCGCATATGCCGGAAACAAGCTTCATATCGTGCTCTATAAGAAGTATGGTCATATCGAACTCATCGCGGACAAAGCGTATTGTCTCCATAAGCTCCTCTGTCTCATTGGGATTCATTCCCGCCGCCGGCTCGTCAAGGAGCAAAAGCTTCGGCTCAGTTGCAAGTGCTCTCGCTATTTCAAGCTTGCGCTGCTTTCCGTACGGAAGATTTGAAGAAAGATAAGACGCTTCTTTATCAAGGTCGAAAACCTTTAAAAGCTCCATGGCCTTTTCGTCCATTGCACGCTCTTTTTTGAAATATGACGGAAGCTTGAATATACCTGCTGCCGTATTGTACTTATAATGATTGTGAAGTCCTACCTTAACATTGTCAAGAACCGACATCTGACCGAAAAGACGGATGTTTTGGAAGGTTCTTGCAACGCCTGCCTTGCATATATCAATAGTCTTTTTGCCCGTTATAACGGTGCCGTCAAGAGTAGCCTGACCCTCGGTAGGCTTATATACGCCCGTAAGAAGGTTGAATATGGTCGTTTTACCTGCGCCGTTCGGTCCTATAAGACCATAGAGCTCGCCTTTTTCTATTTCTACGTTAAAATCATCAACGGCTTTAAGACCGCCGAAGGTTATGCTTAAATTTTTAGCTTCGAGCAATGCCATAATTACCGTGCCTCCTTTTCGGTCTTACCGTTTCCCTTTTTGAAGAACTTTTTTACTGAATGAGTCTCCCAGAAAGCGATTGCCTTGGGGCTTGAGGTCATTATCATCATAACAATAAGCACTACCGCATATATGAGCATTCTGTAATCGCGAAGTCCGCGGAGAACCTCCGGCAAAGCCGTAAGCACACACGCTGCGATTATAGAGCCGCGTATATTGCCTATGCCGCCGAGAACCACAAATACGAGTATCATTATTGACATATTGTAGCCGAAATTCTTTGATGTTGCGGCAAGCACGCTGAGGTTATGCGAATACAAAACGCCGGCTATGCCTGCAAAAAATGCGGAAAGCGAAAAGGCTATAAGCTTATATTTAGTCACGCTTATACCCACCGATTCGGCGGCTATACGATTGTCACGCAGAGACATTACCGCTCTGCCGGCGCGCGAATGAATAAAGTTCAGAATTACAAACAGCGTGATAAGAAGAAGAACTATACCAATTACAAATGTTGAATCGTTGGGTGTTCCGGTTATACCGAGCGGCCCGTTTATAAGAACAGTACCGTCAGCCTCAAGATTTAACGATGACTGACTCGTAAAGGAAGCGTGAATACCGTGACTGTCATATCCGACGTATATTGTTCCGAGTATGTTCTTAATTATCTCGCCGAACGCAAGCGTTACTATTGCAAGATAGTCGCCCTTTAATCTTAAAACGGGTATGCCTATAAGCACGCCGAATATTGCCGCGCAAAGTCCGCCGACAAGTATGGCGAGCGGAAAACGAATCCATACATTTGTAAGAGTGTTTTGCGTAACTACCGAGAAAATCGAGCTTGCATACGCACCGACGCACATAAATCCCGCATGGCCGAGCGAAAGCTCACCGAGATAACCGACTACAAGGTTAAGAGAAACGGCAAGTATGGAGTACATACACAGAGGAACCAAAAGACCCCTCAAAAGGCTCGTTATATTTCCCGTGGACTTGAGTATTTCGACTACGGCAAATACAACTAAAACCATAGCGTAGGTTATGAGGTCGCTTCGGGTACTTTTTTTGATTAGTTTTGACTTTGTTGATGCCATCTTTGTACCCTCCTTAAACCTTTTCAATATACTTCTTGCCGAGAATGCCCGTCGGCTTAACAAGAAGCACTATTATAAGTACGGCAAACACGATAGCGTCAGCCATCTGCGAAGAAATATAAGAGCGGCTGAGTATTTCTATAATGCCTATAAGCACACCGCCGATTACGGCGCCCGGAATAGAACCGATACCGCCGAGAACGGCAGCTACGAATGCCTTAATGCCGGGCATTGCGCCTGTCTGCGACGAAAGTGTGGGATAAGCCGAGCAAAGGAGTACGCCTGCAACGGCCGCCAACCCCGAGCCTATGGCAAATGTGAGAGAAATGGTCGCATTTACATTTACGCCCATAAGCTGAGCCGCTCCCTTATCCTCGGATACTGCGAGCATTGCGCGGCCCGGCTTTGTCTTATTTACAAAGAGAGTAAGCGAAACCATTATTATGAGCGAAACTATTATGGTAACTATAGTTTCGGCGCTTATTGTTATTTTACCGCCGGCAAGCGTAAGTGCCGGTAGCTTTACAATAGAGGTAAAGCTCTTCGCCTGCGAGCCGAAAATCAAAAGTGCCATATTCTGAAGAAAGTAGCTGACACCTATTGCGGTTATAAGAACGGCAAGAGGAGAAGCGCCTCTTAACGGCTTATAGGCAAATCTTTCTATTGCCATACCGAGCAAGGTACACGCCGCCATAGATATAACGAGTGCGAGATAAGGATTTACCCCGGCGTATGAGGTCAACGCAAATACTATGTATGCACCGACCATTATTACATCGCCGTGCGCAAAGTTAAGCATTTTGGCGATACCGTAAACCATGGTGTAGCCGAGCGCTATTACGGCATATATACTGCCGAGACTGACGCCGTTTATAAGGTTTGTTATAAAAGTCAATTTACTGCACCCCAAACTAAAAATGTTTCTTGTTTAAAATACCAATAGTATAACATATCCTCTTTGCCATTACAACGAGAAAAATATGCAAAAATGAATAATCGGGCGGCGCGCTTTTCATTATATTTCACCCAATTAAAGCGATAATGTAGGAAACAAAAAGGGCCGGCAGCCGTAAGCTGCCGACCCGTATTCAGCCTTTAACCGAAGAAATCAGTCCATCGGCTGATATTCGCCGTTTTCAATCTTAACCGCTTTCGGCTCTTTGTTTACTTCGCCTGTTGCTTTCCAGGTCATACCTGAACCTGTTACACCGTCAACGGTGATTTCGGTCATGGCTCCCTTGAGAGCATTACAAATATCGGAAACGCTCATATCGCCTGTAACACCTGCTTTTTCCGCAGCTGCCTTTACAATATAAACAGCGTCATAAGCATCTGCCGCAAACTGATTAAGAGTAGACGGGTCATACTTTGCATTGTAAGCGGCAACGAACTTCTTGGTTGTCTCGTCGGTAGCATTAGCTGCAAACGGGGTAAGAAGCATTACGTTTTCTGCAAGAGACTTATCAAAGTTCTCGATGTTAAGAAGTCCGTCAAGACCGTCGCATCCGAAGAACTTAGCGGTAATACCAGCGTTCTTAGCCTGAGAAAGGATAAGAGAAGCTTCCTGATAATAAATCGGGAGGAATATAAGCTCTGCGCCGGAAGCCTTAATCTTTGAAAGCTGAGAAGAGAAGTCCTGCTTGCTGTCGCCTGTGAATGCTTCGGAAGCTACAAGGTCAAGACCCTTTGCAGCCGCTTCAGCCTTGAAGTTGTCATAAATGCCCGAAGAATAAGCGTCGGAGCTGTTATAGATAACAGCTACCTTTGTAGCAAGACCCTTGCTTGCGATGTAGTCTGCAGAAGCAGTACCCTGGTTGGGGTCTGTAAAGCAAACCTGGAAGCAGTTGTCATTTGCTATTACCTTAGCTGCCGAAGCAGAAGGTGTTATCTGGAACATATTATCAGCCTTAGTCTGGCTGACAACAGAAAGGCAAGCACCTGTGGTAACGGTGCCTATGAATACCTTCATACCGTTATCCTTAAGAGTATTGTATGCGTTTACTGCTTTTTCGGCATCGGCTTCATCGTCCTCCATCTGGAACTCAAGCTTCATACCGTTTACGCCGCCTGCAGCGTTAATTTCGTCAACAGCAAGCTGTATACCGTTTTTAACGGCAATACCGTAAGCTGCCGCGTCGCCTGTAAGCGGTCCGCTGGAACCTATTTTAAGTGTTTTACCGTCTGAAGAGCTGCTGCCGGTTCCCTTACTGCCGCAAGCCGTAAAGCAAGCTGCAAGGAAAGTCAAAGCAAGAACTGCTGCCAGAACCTTTTTCAATGACATTTTCATAAAATGACCTCCTGTAGCTAATTTTGCAAGATTTAAAAGCGAATCCTGCAATAAATCATTTATGATGAAAATTATCTTACACGCAAAAATATGATTTGTCAATAAATTGCCGAAATTTAGTCGCGAAAAAATGACGAAGTTGCACAAACACAGTGTTCTGTTTTTGTGCACTTTTGAAAAGCCGTTGATTTTGTCGTTTTATGTTCTAAAATCCATACGGCGTTTCCGCAGTTTAAAGACTACGAAAAAAGCAAGAAGCCGCGGATAATACCCACGGCTTCTTGCTTTAAGACTTTATATAGAAATGGAAGATTAAGCTACGTGAAAGCTGCCTCTCTCGGCACCCTTTCTGCCGCCGTCAACAAGCTTGAATTCACGGTTTTTACGCATTTGCTCAATACGCTTTTTTCTCTTGTATCTGCGGTAATTGACAACTATAATCATCTTGACCTTTTGCTCAAAGGCGATGAACTTATCCTCCTTATAAAATCCGTATATAAGAAAGATAATAACTGCGAGCTCTATCATAGAAGAAATGGCTGTGAATGCTGACATATACAGGACCTCCGGTTCTTTAGAACATTTGTTTGTGTTTCATTACACCCTTATTATACCAACAATTTATATTTTGTCAATACAAATGTTCGGATTTTTTCGGTATATAAGTCCTAAAATTAGGACATTTGCGTTGCGGAGCTAATGCTTTTTTAATTCCAAACGCATAATACCACAACATATTGTGTTAGTCAATACTTTAGGCACAACTTATGCTATTTATACATAAAACGACCAAATAATTGTTTGTTCGGTATTTATTATGGATAATATTTATGGTACAATAATACGGTCAAATATATGTAATTTCAGTAAGGAACGGTAAAAAGAAATGTTCGTAGATATAGCTAAAATAAATATTAAAGCAGGCAACGGCGGCAACGGTGCGGTTGCTTTTCACAGGGAGAAATATGTGGCTGCGGGCGGTCCCGACGGCGGCGACGGCGGAAGAGGCGGCAACATAGTATTTCAGGCAGATGACAGTCTTGCCACATTATCCGATTTCAGATACAAAAGAAAATATAAGGCTCCGAGCGGTGAGGACGGCAGAGGCGCAAGGCAAAACGGCAAAAAAGGTCAGGACCTTATAATACGTGTTCCGCGCGGCACGGTAATACGCGAAGTAACAAGCGGAACGATTATGGCAGATATGTCAACCGACGAGCCGTTTATAGCGGCGAAGGGCGGTAAGGGCGGATGGGGCAATTCTCATTTTGCCACCTCGACACGCCAAACTCCGCGCTTTGCGAAAAGCGGCGCTCCGGGCGAGGAGTGGGATATTTCGCTTGAACTGAAGCTCATTGCCGACGTAGGTCTTATCGGCTTTCCGAATGTAGGTAAATCCTCGCTTTTGTCTGTGGTGAGTGAGGCGAAGCCCATTATAGGCGATTATCATTTCACAACTATAATACCCGTTCTCGGCGTTGTCACCATGGGTCCCGAGCAGAGCTTTGTAATGGCGGATATTCCGGGTCTTATAGAGGGTGCTGCGGACGGTGTGGGTCTCGGTCACGAATTTTTAAAGCATATAGAACGCTGCCGTATGCTGGTGCACGTAGTTGACGTCGCCGGCAGCGAGGGAAGAAACCCGAAGGATGATTTCGAAAAGATAAACGAGGAGCTTGTAAAGTTCAATCCCGAGCTTGCAAAATGTCCGCAGATAGTGGCCGGCAACAAAATAGACCTTGCAACCGACGAGCAGCTTGAGGATTTCAAGAGCTTCATTGAGAAAAAGGGTCTTCCCTACTTCCCGATAGTCGCACCGATAAAATACGGCACAAAGGAGCTTATAAATGCTGTTGCGGAAAAGCTCTCTACCCTGCCGCCCGTAAAAAAATACGAAGCGGAGGAAATACCGCTTTCGGTACTCGAGAGCAAAAAGAACAACGGCTTTAAAGTTACCGTGAACGACGGCGTATATTCTGTTGAGGCTGACTGGCTTTACAGGATACTTTCAAAAACCGACCTTGACGACTACGCGTCGCTTCAGTATTTTCAAACGGTTCTAAAGTCGAGCGGAATAATCGACGAGCTTGTAAAGCAGGGAATTCAAGAGGGTGACACCGTTTCGATTTACGATCTCGAATTCGACTATATACCGTAATTACCGCGGTATCAAAAAGGGGTATATAAATGTTTGCTAAAATCATAAGCGTCGGGCTTTTCGGCATGGAAGCCTATATGACCGGCGTCGAAGCGGATATTTCTGGCGGTATGCCGCGCTTTGACGTTGTAGGACTTCCAGATACGGCAGTCAGCGAGAGCCGCGAAAGAGTCCGCTCCGCCAATAAAAATAACGTATTTGACTTTCCGCCGTCACGCATTACAATAAATCTCGCACCGGCGGACATAAAAAAAGAGGGGCCGATTTACGACCTGCCCATTCTTATAGCAATACTTAAATCCACGGGGCAGCTGTCCTGCGATACCGACAGCTCGGCTTTTTTGGGAGAGCTGTCGTTAAACGGCGAGGTGCGCAGAATTAACGGCGTTTTGCCGATGGTTATTAAAGCACAGCGTTGCGGTGTTAAGGAAATATATATACCCGCTCCGAACGCTGCCGAGGGTGCTGTTGTGCGCGGCATAACCGTATATCCCGTAAGGAATGTCGGGCAGTTGCTGTCACATCTCACGGGCGGAGAAAAAATAACACCCGTTTCCGAATCCGATTTCAAATCTTACAGCCTGCCCGATAATCTGCCGGATTTCTCCGACGTCAAGGGTCAGCACGAAGCTAAAAGAGCTTTAGAAGTTGCCGCCGCAGGCGGACACAATGTTATGATGATAGGGCCTCCGGGCTCAGGTAAGAGTATGCTCGCGAAACGCATACCGTCAATCTTACCCGATATGACATTTGAAGAATCGCTTGAAACAACCAACATATACTCGGTAGCGGGAGTTTTGCCCAAGGGAATATCCCTTATAAAAGCGCGTCCTTTTCGCTCGCCGCACCACACCGTCTCCCCTGCCGGACTTTCCGGAGGAGGCACGGTACCGCGCCCGGGTGAAATATCCTTAGCGCATAACGGCGTACTGTTTCTTGACGAGTTGCCCGAATTTTCGAGAACGTCAATGGAAGTTTTACGTCAGCCGATAGAGGACGGTAAAATAACAATAGCGCGCGTTGCCGCAACATTTTCATATCCTTGCAGCGTTATGCTTGTATGCGCCATGAACCCGTGTCCGTGCGGTTACTTCGGACATCCGACAAGAAAATGCACCTGTCCGAAGAGCGCGCCGCAAAAATATCTGTCAAGGGTATCGGGTCCTCTGCTTGACAGGCTTGACATACATATTGAGGTTCCGCCGGTTGATTTTGACGCCCTCTCACAAAAGGAAGGCTCCGAAGAATGCTCTTCCGAAATTAAGGCAAGAGTCAACAAGGCAAGAGAAATTCAGCGCCGCCGTTTTAAGGGGACAAGCGTCACCTGCAACGCTAAAATGGATTCTGCACTCACAAGAAAATACTGTATTATGACCACGGCAGCGGCCAACATACTGCGGCTCTCCTTTGATAAATTGGGCCTTTCGGCAAGAGCCTATGACAAGGTGCTGAGAGTGGCAAGAACAATAGCCGACCTTGACGGCAGCGACGTGATAGACACCAAGCATATAGCCGAGGCGGTACAATACAGAAGTCTCGACCGAAAATTCTGGAAGGAATAAATAAACGCAATACAAAACGGCTGTAAGAGCAAATCTTACAGCCGTTAATTTTATTGTTCTTTTTTATATTCCGTCGTAGTAGCCTTTGTCGATAAGCTCGCCTATCGAAGCTACAACAGCCGGCTTATCCTCCTTATACGTTACGCCGTACCACTTATCCTCGGCGACGAGAACATTAACCTTTTTGGTTCCGCTCTCGATAAGAGAAGATACGACGGACGGGAGATAATACTCGGATTTCGGCACATTCAGCTTTTCCTTAAGAAAAGAAACAAACCCATCCTCTATGTATTTGAATACGTCGGGACGGAATCCCCAAAGGTTCATGGAAACGACCGTATCCGGCGACAACGCATTCCAAGTCTTGCCGTCATCCTCGGTAAATGAGCAATCGCTGCGAATTTTTGTATATTCGGTGACGCTCTCTAAGGCATTATTATCTGTAACACAAACGCCTCTTGAAACGGTACCGTTTTCCGTAAGCGTATTCTTGAGTCTGAAGCCGACCATACAATAATCCTCTAAGGCCGATGACAGCTCGTCGTAAATCTTCTTAAATGCGCTTCTTCCGTAATAATCATCGGCATTTACAACCGCAAACGGCTCTTTTACAACATTCTTACAGCAGAGAATTGCATGAGCGGTTCCCCACGGCTTTTGACGGTCTGCAGGGCAGGTAAAGCCCTCCGGAAGAGCATCTGTCTCCTGAAAAACGTACTCAACCTTAACCTTTTTTTCTATACGCGAGCCGACGATACGTTTAAAATCATCCTCGATTGCGTGTTTTATGACAAAAACAACCTTATTAAAGCCTGCCTTTACCGCATCGTAAACCGAAAAATCAAGAATTACCTCTCCGTTTTTTCCTATCGGCTCAAGCTGCTTTAATCCGCCGAAACGACTGCCCATACCGGCAGCCATAACAACCAAAGTTATGTCCTTACCCATTGTTTTTCTCCTTTAGCCCCATTGGCTCGTTTTATTTATTATTTGCCTCTTTTTCGGTTTGCTCGGCTATTGCCTCGTCCTTTTCAGCCTCTTTTTCGGCTTCCTTCGCCTCTTTTTCGGCTTTCTGTGCCGCCTTTTCGGCTTTATCAGTCTTAATTTCTTCCGCTGCCTTACGAGCCTTTTCGGCTTTTGCCTTTGCCTCTGCCGCTTTGGCTTTTGCTTTTTCGGCTTCTTTACGGGCTTTTTCGGATTCCTTGCGTGCCTTTTCCTCGGCATCGCGTTTTGCTTTCTCTGCCTTGGCTACGGCTTCTATTTTTGCTTTTTCAGCTTCACGGCGTGCCTTTTCTGCTTTTTCTGCGGCATCTCGCTCGGCCTTTTCTGCATCCTTGCGCGCCTTTTCAGCCTCTTTTTTCACCTTTTCATCGGCTTTTTTAGCTTTTTCCGCCGCTTCGCGCTCGGCTTTTTCTGCGTCCTTGCGAGCTTTCTCGGCTTTTTCCGCCGCGTCACGCTCTGCCTTTTCCGCATCCTTACGTGCCTTCTCGGCATCTTTGCGGGCTTTTTCGGCGGCCTTTTCTGCATCCTTGCGCGCTTTTTCACGTTCCTTGCTCTGCTCGTACTTTGCTTCGCGCTGTTCACGCTCAACCTTTATTTCAGCCATATGCTCCTCGCTGATACCGGTGCTGCGCCAAGTATGGATTATTTCGGGAGCCGCGAATATCTCATCAAGACGTTTGATAAACGGAACAATCTCGCCGAAATCAAGCGCTCTGTGGTCAAAAGCAATACAAAGCGGCATAACCTGACGAATGGCTATTTCCTTTTCGCCCGCTTCATTTACAACAACTACGGGCTTATCCTGAACGGCACCGACCGCTATGGCACAAACCTGCGGCGGAACAATTTCAAGCAAGCAGGTTTCGCCGCGTTGCGCACGGTAAACCGAGCCGATATTTGAAACGGTTATCGTACCCTGCTCTATATCGTGCTTTGTAAGCCTGTCATTTTCGGGAATTTTATAATAATTGCTCTTTTCCTTTCCGCTGAGGGTCTTAACCTTGTGCTTACCGGTCTTTGAGCCGATAAGACGATAAAGGGTTTGTTTGATTTTGCCCTGCTTTAAAGCTGTAAGCGTGTTATCAAGAGAGACATCAAACATAACCTCGTCAAGATTTGTGTTTGCGACACGGCGGTTTACGTCCGCGATATACGCAACCATCTCATCAAGGTTTTTGTTTTCAAAGTTGTGAAGATTTATTGTCATCATCTCGCCGTTCGGCAAGACCATCGGCATAGAAATATCAATATTTTCAAAAGTATGTATTTCTCCTCTGACAAGCTTGCGGTCAAATTCGATATGAGAATTCATAATCGGATCCGCTTTGAGCCCCTCAACTATTATTTTGAGCATAAGGGTATTTAAAGTGACCTTTTTCTCAGGCGGACAATCTTCATTTAACCTTTTATATTCTATCATAAATTCGGTAACGTCCGGCTCGTAGTTGTATGTAACGTGAGGAACATTTGCCCACGATTCGGTCGTCATATTGGCTACAATCTTGCGCTGAATACCGAAATGTATGGTGTTGGTTTTTTTCATTTTGTTTTTTGCCATAAGTATTCCTCCATACAAAACTCTACTTAAATAGTATAATACAAATCATTTTAGAAATAAACTTTTTTTTGCGAAAAAATCACATTTTACATATTATGTCAAGCAGTTTAACAGTTGTCTATAATCTCACAAGCAGTATTTGTATATTTCAGACAAAAAAACGCAGATTGAATTTGTATTTATATTGGAGTATAATAATATAAAATTTATAAAGCGAGGAGATTTTGGATAAAATGAACAAACAGACCGAAATAAAAGAAAGCACTGTCCTTCTTATGCCGGACGGGAACCTTGCAAGACCCGGCTATTGTAAGCACAACCTTTTCAGATATAATCCCGAAATGATAAAACGTGAAAATACCATGCGCCTTAAGGAATGGGATTATTACCAGATAAGCGACGGAAATATAATGATACAGCTCAATTTCTTTAATATATCGCTTGCCACCTGTGCCACTTTCGGACTTGTTAACCTAAAGACCGGCAGAAAAATAAGCGGTATGGCAACTGAGCTTTTCACGCCGCACAAAAACCGACTCAGCAAAAACGGCGACGTTCCGAACTATACCGAATATAAGCGCGGAGGAACAAAGCTTATATTTGACGTTCGCGAAACGGAGAGACGCCTCTATTTTGAAGGCACGGCTTCAGGCAAAAAGGTTAAATTCGACGTTACTTGCTATAAGCTTCCCGAGCACGAAAGCATAACAATAGCGACCCCGTTTAAGGAACAGGGATGCTTCTTCCTCACTCAAAAGCTCAACTGCCTTGCGACAGAAGGCACCGTTGTTGCCGGGAACGAGAAATACACATTTACAAAGGACAAAACCTTTACGGTTCTTGACTGGGGGCGCGGTGTGTGGCCGCACACGAATACATGGTACTGGGGAAACGGCAGCACTTATCTTGACGGCAAGCTCTTCGGCTTCGAGCTTACATGGGGCTTCGGCGACGAGTCAAATGCAACCGAAACAGCTATATTCTACGACGGCAAATGCCATAAAATAGGCGCGGTGCATCTTGAGAAAGACCCTGAAGATGGCGCCGGATGGATGAATGAATGGCATTTTATTTCGGAGGACGGCAGACTTGATTTGACTATGAAGCCGTACTACGACCACTATACAAACCTGCTTCCGCTCAACCTGTTCGGTATGAAAACGCATCAGGTTCACGGACTTTGGAGCGGCAAGGCCGTTCTCGACGACGGCACGGAGCTTAATATTAAAGATATGTACGCATTCTGCGAAAAGGTTCACAACAAATTCTGATAAAAACTCCGGCTGCTTACTAAACAAAAAACGCTTATTCCGATTTTTCGGAATAAGCGTTTTATTTTGGGCTTGCTTTACTTTATTCGCCTGCTTTATATTTGCCTGCCATAACGAGGTCAAGCACGGAAGCGTCGGAGAGATCAACAACACCGTCTCCGTTAAGGTCCGCCGCAGCAAGCTGATCATCGGTAAGAGTTTCAATGCCGAGCGAATGATATACGATAAGGTTGTAATCCGTACTGTCAACCTTGCCGTCGTCGTTCACATCGCCGAACAAACGTATTTTAACCTGTACGTTAAATTCACTCTTATCACTGACAAGACCCGAGCCGCTGACAGCGCGGAATTTGTAATTATATGCTCCGCTGCCGTTTGTGGTGAGAGTGTTGCCCTCAATATTTGTCCACTCGCCTCCGTTAAGCGAATACTGATATTTAACGCCCGACGAAGCCGAAGAGCTGAGAGTAAATGTCACATCCTGCCTTACAAGCGAACCGGAAGCCACATTTTCTTCACCGCAAGCCGCCGTCACCGTAACGTCCGTCGGAACGCTCTTATCAATCATAACGACAACACCGTCCGACACATCGCTCTCAACGCCCGCTTTATTAACAGCCTTAAATGTATAAGTCTTATTGCAGTTTTCGGCAATATTGAGAACGCTGCCGTTCATCTCCTTAAAGCCCGTTCCGTCGTCATAGTAATATGTAACGCCGGTATTGCTTGTAGCCGAGAGAACTATTGTAACGTCGCCGCTTGTCCACTCGCCTGTTTTACCGTAAGAAGATACGGTAAGCACGGGTTTATCGCCGTCGATATTTGTAACCGTAAATATCTTTGTTGCAACTCTGCCGTTTTTGCCTACTACGGTAAATACGTATGTACCGTTCTGTGACACGGTGTAAGAGTCTTCATTGGTTATATCCTGACCGTTGCAGGTAACCTCGCGAAGTCCCGACTCGCCTACCTCGGTGCTTATGTTTATCTTATAAGGATTCGGAGTAACATCGGTAACCTCGGGAGTAAGAGTTATTTCGGGAACCTTTGCATCTATCATTACGTGATAGCTGTCAGAGGGATAACTCTCGGTGCCGGCATTGTTAACGGCTTTAAATCTGTAAACGGCGTTGGTTGTATCGGTTATCTCAATACTCGCGCCGCTGTCGATAAGAGTCCAGCCGTTTCCGTTGTCATAATAATAGTTAATACCGGAAAGAGAAGCTTCCTCGGTAGAGAAGTTGAATGTAACGCCTTCACCCGTCCATCTGCCGAAGGTACCCTCGAACGAGACGCGGATAACAGGTACCTGACGGTCTATCTTAGCCGTAAACGCAGTGACGTTGCTCTCAAGAGCCGCATAGCTCTCGGCCTTAAATTCGTATTTATGCTCACCTGTTTCGGTTGCGGTAAAGGTATTGCCCGAAAGCTCCTGCCATTCGCCGCCGTCAACACGGTAATAATATTTGTAAATTCCCGAATAAGCCTCGGAGGAAAGAGTTATATTTACATCTGTTGCGCTCCAAGCACCCTCTTGATATTCCTTATCACCGCCGTATACAGCGGAAACGGTAACATCGGTGGGAGCCGTACCGTCTATAACCACGCCGTCCGAACGAAGTATCGCGGAAACATTGCCTGCCTTATCGGTAGCTCTTGCCTCTACAAAGCCCTTGAAATCGGGGTCTTTAGCCGGTTTGTTTTCGCTGTCGTAGACGCTCCAGTCGGAGCCGGTCGGCTGACCGTTTTCATCTACAAAGCGATATTCAATTTTGTCTATTCCCGATACGCCCTCATCCGACGCATCAACGGTAATTTCAACAGTCTTGTTAAAGAATCTGCATAAAGTGTCCGCCTTGCTGAAGAAGTTTCCGGAAACCTCTCTTGCGACACCGCCTATGTCCTTATGTAAAACGGTTATGCTGTTTACGGTGGGAGCAATTTTATCGATATTGTTTATAACGATGCTTTCTTCTGCCGTAAGACCGTTCCCCGCAGTTACAACTACGTTGTAGGTTCCGTTCTCAGCAACGGTAAACGAATCATGAGAAGCGGTTATATCCTCACCGTTTAATGTAACGGAGGCTATTCCCGAAGCGCCTACGGTAAGGCCTCCTATCGCAACATCATAGCTCTTATTTGTAAGCTCGGTTACGGCGGGAGTAAGAGTGAACGAAGGCTCTATATCATCACGCATAACGGTGTAGCCCTCGGTGTAATCGCTCTCAATACCCTTGGAATTTACAGCCTTAAAATAATATGTATCGCTGCTGTTCACATTTACGGTAAGCGTGTTGCCTTCCAATGGTGCTTCTACGCCTGCGGAATCGGTTTTAAAGTAATACTTAACTCCGTCTAGCTCGTGAGACGATGAAAGAGTAAAGGTTACGTCCTTGCTTGTCCATCCGCCGTTATAATCGCCTTTATCAACGCTGACAACGGGTTTACCGTATACAATTACGGGGAATGTAGCCGAAGCGCTGCGCCCCGCATGTGTGTATGTAACGGTTATATTCTGCTCTACATCGTAAAGCTCCGGGTCAAATGACGATGTGTCGACCGTGTAATCGGTGACGTATTCGGACTCGGCGTTGCTGTAATTTGCCTTAACCTTAAGACCCGAAAGATCAAGGGTCTTATCGCCCTCGAGATAATCCTTTTTAGGATTTTCGAGCTCAATTGATGTTACCGCCTTAGAGTGAACGGTTATCGGGAATATTGCGTGATATGTTTTGCCGGCTCTTACTACGTTAACTATAATATACTGCACCGAATCAAGTATCGAAGTGTTGACGGAGCTTACCGTATAATCCGTTACCGGAACGGAAAGCTGATCGTCGGTATAGGCGTTTGCCGCCTCTTCGCCGTAATATTCGGCAATATCCGCACGATTATATGTAAGCTTAACCTCCATACCGGTGAGATCGAGCTCTGTGCTACCCTCTACATAATCGGTCTTAGTGGGCGCGGTAAACGCAATACTTATCGGCTCAACCTCAACTACCGTTATATTCTTTTGAGTTTCTACGTATGCGCCGTCAACCTTTGTAACGCCGTTCCTGCCGAATGCATGTAGTGTTGTATCGCCTGCCGAAATACCCGTGACAACACCGTTTGAATCGACCGAAGCATACGCATTCTTCTGATTTACGTCGCCGATATTCCAGTCGGAGGTCCAGGGAGCCGAGCCGTCGTCCTTAGTGAGACCCCAACGCTGCTTATCGACCGAAATTCTCTCGGGAGAGAATTTAGCGGTGTAGGTAACCGGAAAATCCTTGATTACATAATCATTTCCCGTTATGGTAACTCCCGTGAGGTGTCTTATTGAGTTACCGCGTACCGTTATCTCTACGGATTTAGACACGCTTCCGATGGTTGCGGTTATTGTGACCTTTTTGGTGTTCCAAATGGCCGTTCCGCCGGAATCAAGACCTTTTACAAGGCCGTTTGCATCAACAGTGGCTATTGACGGGGCGGAAGAAGTCCATACGACAGTTCCGAGAAGTGCTTGGTCGTAATCGGACGGTGCTATATTCGCGATTGCAAGCTGCGTGGTCTTGCTCTCGTTAACCGTTGTGCTGCCGCTGATGCTGAAGTCTGTTATCGCCTTGCCCGCCGTTACGGTAAGAGAGTCCTCAACGGTTTTATCGTTAAGAGTTGCTCTTACGTGTATTTCGCTAATACCGCTCGATTTCGGGGTGAATACACCGTCGGACGAAAGCGTAGCAAGCTTTGTCTCGGCGGGTGCCTCGGCGGTTGCCCATATTATTTCTTTTGTATCGGGATTTGTAAGACCCCACTCTCGTTTTACCGACGAGTTTGTGTTAAGTCTTGACGGTAACACATTTGCCTTAAAGGTAGTCGGCGTATCATTGGGAACGGCACTGTTACCCTCAATTTCAACAGAGGAGATACTGCCGACCACACCGGCTCTTGACACCTTTATTGTAACATTTTTGGAAATGCCGCCCGCCGTTGCGGTAAGGGTTGTGGATTTACTGTATTCAACGAGTCCGTCGCCGCCGTCAAGGCCGGTTACCGTACCGGAGGCATCAACCACGGCAATCGATTTATCGGCGATTTCCCAAGTAAGGTCGCCGGTATATGCTCCTGCGGGAACAACATTTGTAATTGCAAGCTGCGTTGTGGAGCCTTCACTTACGGATACGGATGAATCTGTTACGGTTTTTGTGCCGCTTATAATATCAAAGGATTCAACCGGGAGATCCTTCTGCTCAACTACATTAAAGGTTATGGTATCGACAAAAGCTACATTGCTCGCGTCGTATGCCCTAACCGTTACCGAGCCTGCTGCAGTAAATGTGACAAGTCCCGTATCGGAAATCGTTGCACGCTTGCCGGAGCTTGTATCAAATACGCTGCCGCCCATCTCCCATTTTACAGAGTGCTTAAGTCTTACCGGTGTTACCGCCGCGTAAAGCTGAACCGTTTTGCCCACGGCAACGGTAAGAGGAACGCTCTTTTTATTGGTTATATGAGTTCCGGTAGGAAAGATGTTCGCAATAACGCTCTTTTGAACCTTTATTTTAATTTTGTCACTTGCAAGCTTTGCTCCGCTTGCGTCATATATGGTTGCCGTTATTTCGACATTCATATTGGCAAGAGCAGACGCAAGGCTGTCCGCAAGAGTATCACCTGCAATGCCTCTGACAATAGAAACTATCAGGTCATCGTTCATACTGTCAAGATTAATACCCGACTTTTCAAGCTGTTTCATAATCTCGTCAGCCATTTTATCGCCTACGAGAGGAAGCACGCGCACGTTTTCATCAAGCCAAAGCTGAATTATAGCTGTCTTTGACGAATCATATGCCGTAACCTTGCCGTTATCGTCTACATCGGCAAGAAGCGGTAGGGTACTCTCCCACTTTATCGTAGTACCCTCAGGCAATTCGCCTGTCGTGGTATACTTTAGTTGAAGCGTTTTATACTCGGTCAACTGCTGTATTTCGGTAATGTCATTACCGTTTTCGTCCGTAATGTTAAGCGAGACTCCTGCCGCGTAGCTCACAAGAGCAGACGGAACCAAAGTCAACAGCATAATGACAGACAGCAAAACGCTCAAAATCCTGGTTGATGTTTTTTGCATACAGATCTTCCTTTCTCTGAAAAACCACCTTTACAAGAAAATAATAACAAATTCTACATATTTTTTCAATGCACACATTTTTACAAATAGTATTATAAGCCGGTCTGTGTTTTAGTGATTATACAATACGAACAAACAAAAAAGCACGGAATTACACACTCCGCGCTTTAATAACATATTGATATACCGCCTTACCGCCCCGATAAAGCGTTTATTCCTCAAGCTTTTTCTGAGACTGCATTTTGAGATACGCATTTATGAAACCGTCAATATCGCCGTCCATAACCGCATTGATGTTACCCATTTCGTAGCCCGTGCGGTTATCCTTGACAAGTGTGTACGGCATAAATACATACGAACGTATCTGATTGCCCCAGCCTATCTCTTTTTGGTCGCCCTTAATATCCGAAATTTTGTCAAGATGCTCGCGCTCCTTGATTTCAAGAAGCTTGGATTTTAACATTCTCATGGCAACCTCTCGGTTCTGATGCTGACTTCTCTCAACCTGGCAGGCCACAACAATTCCCGTCGGGATATGAGTAAGTCTTACGGCAGATGAGGTTTTGTTTACCTTTTGACCGCCTGCACCGCTTGAACGGTAAACATCCATTTTAATGTCCTCCGGAGCTATTTCAACCTCGACCGTATCATCGATTTCGGGCATTACCTCAACCGAAGCAAAAGAGGTATGGCGTCTGCCTGCCGCATCAAACGGGGAAACTCTTACAAGGCGGTGTATGCCCGTCTCACTTTTCATAAAGCCGTAGGCATTTTCGCCCTCTATGAGGATACTTGCCGATTTGAGCCCTGCCTCGTCGCCGTCAAGGAAATCAAGCGTAGTAACCTTAAAGCCGTGACGCTCGCCCCATCGGCAATACATTCTGAAAAGCATCTGTGCCCAATCCTGCGCCTCCGTTCCGCCTGCGCCGGCGTGGAAAGTAAGAATTGCATTTTTGGCATCATATTCACCGCTCAAAAGGGTTGTAAGGGTCATGGTGTCAAGATCGCTTTCAAACTTTTCTACGCTCTCGGTGCACTCATCGAGCATACCCTCGTCCTCTTCTTCATTTGAAAGTTCAATCATAACAAGCGCATCGTCATAATCCTGCCTGAGCTTTTCATAAGCCGCCACTTTGCTCTTGAGGTTGCTTGTGCGCTGAACGACCTTCTGGGAATTGGCTATATCATCCCAAAAGCCGTCAACAGTCTGCTCTTTTTCAAGCTGCACTATCTCTTCTTTCATCTTATCAAGACCCAGAGCCTCGGAAAGGTCATCAAGAGTCTTTTCGTGGTTTATAAGTCGCAGTCTCAATTCTTCGTATTGAAGCATAAATATAATTCCTTTACTTATAATTTTTATATATTTACAAAGCTTAGTGCCTCGCCGACTATTTAATATCGGCTATGTCATAAGGCGTTTTTTGATAGACAAAGTAGTTAAGCCAATTTTGGAAAAGCAGGCTTGCCGCACCGCGCCAGGTGTCAACGGGCGTTTTTTTGATGTCGTTATCGGGGAAGTAATTGTGCGGCATCTTTATGTCAAGACCCTTTTTTAAATCGCGGAAGTACTCGCGAGCCAAGGTGTCGCTGTCATATTCGCAATGACCCGAACAGTAAAAATTGCGACACGCCATATCCGATACGAGATGGACTCCGGCTTCCTCGGAATAAGACAAAATCTGAAGATCCTTTACTCTTATTATATCCTCTTTTCGGTTTTCCGTGTGACGCGAATGCGGAACATAAAAGACATCAGAAAATCCGCGCAAAAGCGGATGATACAAATCAAGCGGTTGATGGCGAAATACGCCGAAAACCTTCTCGGGAAGCAGATGCTTCGGAATACCGTAATTATAGTAAAGCGCTGCCTGCGCTCCCCAGCATATATTAAATGTGGAATACACATTTGTTTTTGCCCAATCAAATATTTTGCAGAGCTCGTCCCAATAATCGACCTCTTCAAAATCCATCATCTCAACCGGTGCGCCGGTAACTATCATACCGTCGAATTTTTCGTCCTTGACATCGTCATAGGTTTTGTAGAATTTGAGCATATGCTCCCTTGACACATTTTTTGAAATATGGCTTTTTACCTGCAGCAAGTCTATTTCAAGCTGAAGCGGAGAATTACTGAGAAGCCTTAAAAGCTGAGTTTCGGTCTCGATTTTTGTAGGCATTAAATTCAGTATTATAATTTTAAGCGGACGAATGTCCTGCTTGACGGCTCTGTCCTCCGTCATAACAAATATATTTTCAAGCTCCAGGCTATGATGCGCCGGAAGCTGATTATCTATTTTTATGGGCATACAGCCACCTCTTTCAAGAAGACGAACCTCGGTCTTTTACCCGTTTAAGTTCTGACAAAGTATTATAACATAACACATCACCGTTTGCAATGCCGATACACATAAAAATACCCCGACCGCAGTCGGGGTATTTTAAACTTATTTATTACCGTTTATATCAGCAAACGGGTTTTGTGTTTTCCTCTTCCTCGTCGTCCTTACGTTTTTTACGAAGAATTATGAAGAATATAAGTGACAATCCACAAAGGAAAACAGCAGCTGCGGCGAGCGGATTTTCACGGATAAGTTCACCGGTTTTGGATATTACCGGGTTATTCATTATCGGGTTGCCGCTGTCGCTCGGTTTGGTTACCGGAACTTCGCTTGTCGGCTCCTCTACGGGTGTGCCGGGAACAATAGTAATAGTACCGTCGTCGTTAACGACAAAGTCGAGCCATAAGGTATTTGTGCCCTTCGGAACAACTGCAATCTGCGAGCCGTCATCAAGTTTAATAACGGTTGTTTCTGTTGCCGTATCACTTACGCTTACCGAGAAAGTAGTCTTGCCGGCTACTTCACCGTTTTCGTCGGTGATTGTTACAACATGGAAACCGTCTTTAATAACGTCAACGCTGTATGCACCGTCTTTTCCTGCCTCAGCCTTGATTTCGCCGAGGTCAATGTCGAGCTTAGCGCCCGGGAAAAGGTTTTTACCGCGATACACATTACCCTTCATACCCATACGAACACAAGGATCTTCGTGATCTCCGCCGGGATTTGTAGTGCCCGAGGGATTAGTGGTACCCGAAGGATTGGTAGTACCTGAGGGATTAGTGGTGCCTGAAGGATTTGTTGTGCCTGAGGGATCTGTAGGAGCTGTCGGCTCTGTGGGTCTTGTAGGCTCGGTAGGTTCTGTGGGATTTGTAGTCGGCTCTGTGGGTCCGAAGCATTTTTTAAATGTGAACACAATGTTCATATCGGTGGTAACCGAGTCAAATCTCAACATACCGTACTGCAATTTATCGGTATAATCTTTACCGTTTACCGTGACACGCTCAAGGTGGCTGTCAAGCTTTGCAACAGCTCCGAGAGAAAGCGAATCAAAACGGTCAACGGCGAACTTAGCACCGCTTGCAATAAGGTTGCCGTCTTTAAGGACATAACCTCCGTCGTTATACGTTACGGTAATTTCATGGGTACTCGGGACTACAGTTTTAAGCTGTGTTTTACCGATTTCACCTGCCTCGGCGAAAACGCAAAGCTGCATGGTGAATATAAGCAAAACAGACAACAGCACACTGCAAGCCTTTTTCATGAAACCACCTCCTTAAAAATTTTAAAAATCAAAATCCGGCAATAATTATGCAGCAACGTACTCTACGGTATAAGTCATGGTACCGACATACTCAGCTATGGGAGCGTTGAAGTCAGCGATTGTAACGGTTGTCGAAGACTTAACAGCGTTGTTAAGCTCGGGATATTCAGCAACTTCTCCGCCTGCTACGGTGAAGGTGAGGAATTTATCGGTAGCAGCGTTTGTCATTTTTCCTGCATCTTTAGCAGCAGCCGAAACCTTGAGCTTAGCGCCGAGCTTAAGCTGAGAATCAACGGTGTAAGAAGCGTCCTGAGCTGTTGTGTCATTCCAAGCAACTGTGATCTCAGCAGGAATGGTAACGGTGTAGTTTTCGGGATCGTTGTTCTCCTTATCGGTTGTCTTTGTCTTAACCTGAACATCGGCTGTCTTGGGGTCTGATTCCTTGGTTATTGTAGCTGCGAATGAGGGAACTGCTATAGCTGCTATCATCATAACAGCAAGAAGAATTGATACTATCTTTTTCATAATTGTAACTCCTTAATGAAATAATGTTTAACTGTTAAACAAATTATTGGTCAACAACTGCTGCTGTGAAGGTAACGGTAGCATCGCTGTAATCGGTGATGGTAGCGTTCCAAGCTGCTGCTGCAACGTCAACATTAATGTTGTAAGTATTGTTAACTACCTCAGCAGCAGTCTTAACGGAAGTGTCGCCGCTGAAGGCGTAAGGAATGGTATAGCCGTTATCGGTAGCGGGCTTCATTTTGCCAGCCTCCGAAGCAACAGAAACGGAAAGGCATTTGCCGGTCTTGAGAGTTGACGTAACATTGTAGGTGAAGGCTGTGGTTTCAGCGCCCCATTTAACGCTCATTTCAGCAGGATATGTTACTGTGAAATAACCGTCTGCGGGAACGTTTGTTGTATCGGTCTTAACGGTTGCGACACCCTTGCCGTCCGCTGTATCCTGATTGATTTCAGCTGTAGCTGCAAAGGACGGAACTGAAACTGCCGCAAGCATAGCCGCTGCAAGAACTATTGAAAGTAACTTTTTCATAATATAACTCCTTTCGGATTAAAAAATTAAGCTATCGCTTCAACAGAAGCTGTAAATGTAAGAGTATCTTCATACTCATCAATGGAAACGGATCCCCAGTTTTCCTTAGTAATATTGACATTTACCGAATATGCGCTGTCGGTAACTGTCTCATGACCGGTTGTTATGTTGGTATCACCGGCTATAGTGTAAGGAAGAAGTCTGCCGCCGCCTGTATGGAGATTTGCACTGTCCTGAGCTACAGTAACACGAAGGTTATTGCCGCTCACAAGCGTACTCGATACAGTGTAACCGATTTCGGTACTTTCGGTGCCCCAATAAATGGTGGTTTCGGCGGGATAAGAAACGGTAAAGGTACCGCTTATTCCGCTTCGGTCGGTAACTACCGAGGAGTTACCGACGCCACCGGAAGTAGACTGATCTATTGTCGCAGTTGCAGCAAAAGCGGGAACCGATATAGCCAAGAGCATCGCAGCCGCAATGACTATTGAAAGAATTTTTTTCATAATTGGTTCTCCTTGTATTTTGAAAGGGTTTCCGACTATTAGATTGTAGCGGGAGCTATCGAAACCGTAAGTGTAAGATTGCCCTCATACTCATCTACCGGAACCTTTGCCCAATCAGCTGAGGCAATGTTTACTGCAGCGTTAACAGCTTCATCTGCAACAACTGCAGAGGTTGAAGTATAAGCTGTGGTGCCTGCTACGCTGAAAGGAAGAGTAGCGGTATTGCCTGATGCGATAGCCTTGAGGTCGGTTGTACCGTCTTCCTTTGCTACCGTAACATTAAGACGGTCGTTTGATTTGAGCTGGCACTTTACGTTGTATGTAAAGTCTGTGCTCTCTTTGCCCCAGTAAATAGTGGTTTCTGCCGGGAAGGTTACCGTGTAAGAAGTAGCCTCGGGACCGTCGGGACCGGTTTTTGTAGAAGTAATAACCTTAGCCGTATCGGAGGTATGGTCGCTTGTAAGCGTCTTATCAGCTGCAAATGACGGAACGGAAACCGCTGCGAGCATTGCCGCCGCAAGAGCTATTGAAAGTAATTTTTTCATTGTGGTTATCTCCTTTCTAAATCAAAGGCTTACGGTGAAGGTAAGAGTATCGCTGTACTCGCCGACGATAGCGTTGTTCCAATCGTCTGCGGCAACCTTAACCTTGAGGGTAAGTGCCTTTGCGGGATTGATAACGGGGCCGTCAGCTATAAATTCGAGGTTAGAGTCAGCCGAGAAATCGTAAGCCAATGTCTCGTTTGCATCCTCGGTAAGCTTCATAAGTCTTGAGCCCTCAACGCCGATTTTAAGCTTCTGGCCGTATTTAAGGTGAGACTCAACAGAAAATCCGTCAAGAGCTGTTTCCTCTGCGCCCCAGTAAATTGTGGTATCGGCCGGAATTGTAACGGTGTATTTAACAGCGTCGTCTTCGGGAGCATCGGGGCCTGTTTTTGTGGCGGTCTTAACAATAGCTGTACCGGTATTGTCAGTTTCCTTGGTTATGGGGTTAGCTGCGAAAGCGGGAACCGAAGCTGCTGCAAGCATAACCGCTGCAAGTGCGATTGAAATAAGCTTTTTCATTATATTAGTCTCCTTTCAATAATTAAACCTCAGCGGTAAAGGTAAGGGTGTCGTTGTAAACATCAACAACAGCTCTGTTCCAGTCCTCGCTGCTTATTGTAACCTTGAGATTTTTGTCAACGGCCGGAGTTTCCTTGTTGCCGTAAACTACGGGGCTGTCTGCCGTGAAAGCGTTGTCACCCGAAAGAGTATAGGGAAGAGTGTAAACCTCGCCTGCTGCAGCATCGGTCTTCATAGAGCCTGTGCCTGCTACGGTAACCTTGAGAGCCTGGCCTCTCTTGAGGTGAGACTCAACAGAGTAAACAAGATTTGTCTCCTCGGTGCCCCAGTAAATTTCTGTATCTGCCGGAATAGAAACGGTGTATCTGACAGCATCATCCTCAGGCGAATCGGGACCTGTTTTTGTGGATGTCTTAATTATGGTTGTGCCGGTCTGCTCTGTTTCCTTGGTTATGGGATTAGCTGCAAAAGCGGGAACCGAAACAGCTGCGAGCATAGCCGCTGCGAGTGCGATAGAAATAAGCTTTTTCATAATTTTGTCTCCTTACATTTATTACGCGTTGGTATATTCTGCCGTAAAGGTAAGAACATCTGTATGCTCACCCGAAGCGGCTTTTTGCCATTCAGCCTCTGCGATGTTCACGGAGAGGTCGTAAGACTTCATATAATCGCCCGGTAAAAACGCCATTTGCTCTGCGCCTGTAAGCGTGTAGGCGATAGTCTTTGAGCTGTCCAAAGTGTTGACGAGCTTTGAGCCGTTGAGCGACGAAACAGCCACCTTAACGGTCTTGCCGGGAGACAGCCACATTTTAGTTGCCGTAACCTTACCTATTGCGTAAGAAGTAGCTTCCCACGGTATTTCGGTATCGGCAGGAATTGTAAGCTCATACTCATCCTGTTTGCCCTCGCCGGTAGAAATCTTTACGGAGCCTACAGGGTTCTCTTTGTTCAGCGTAGCCGGAGCCGGAGCCGCGAAAGACGGAACAGTCACGAGCGACAATAAAAGGACTGAGAGCAAAACTGATAATGTTTTCTTCATAGAACCACCTCCTTATGGTCTTGATAAAGCATTTAATTTGTTAATTAACCTTTAGTGTAATCTACGGTATAAGTAAGAGTAGTCGAATACTCGGCTATCGGAGCGTCCGTCCAACCGGAAATCGTCAATGACGGTTTTTGAGCGGGAAGCGCTCCCTCATTTTTACCTGTAAATTCTGTGGAAGTAAAGTTCTGTGAAGTATACGGAAGAGCGTATGTCGATGTTGCTGCATTGGTGAGAGTGTCATTTGCGACAGAAGCACTGCGTGCTACGGAAACACCGATCTTACTGCCCGTGTCAAGTGAAGACGTAACCTTATAGGAAACATCAACAGCTTCCGTCTCGCCCCAAGGAACATCTATTTCCGCAGGAATTGTAACCTCAAAGAAGTCGTCTGCGGCAAAATGAATATTGATTGTTTTTCTGACAGGCTCATTTGTTGTCTTGTCAACAGCAACCTCGCCGGTAGCTTTATCGATAAGCTCTATTGTAATAACATCTTCACTCGTTACGGTAACGCCCGTGGCGGTAAACGTGAAGTTTATTGCCTTGGGAGCTGCCGCCGAAGCGGTGTTATTTGCGACATCCGCGGTTTCGGGAGAAGTTTTAAGAGCGTCTGCCGTTACAGTCTTTTCAATCGCACCCGTCATTGCAACGTTGTAATCGTGGGTGGTGCCTGTAGCGTCCTTAAGGCCTCCGTTTTTAGAAGTTACACGAAGTGTGTAATTTCCGTCCGGATAGTTAACGGCATTTGAAAGAGTAAAGACTGCGGTTCCCGTTGTTGCATCCTTATTGAGAGCGACGCTGTCTTTGTCTACCTCCGAAGCAAAGTTCGGGAAAAGACGGAGGGTATCTATAATACCGTGGAGAGCTTCGCCGTCCGAGGAATTAACGGTGTTACCGTCGTTAACCTCTTGAACCTGCCTTATATAGCCCTTAAACGAATTGTACTCTTCAACCGCTTCCGTTATTGCGGTAAGATTCTGAATACCGCTATTGTCCATTTGACCCTTAACGGTATTGTAAAGAGCCGTGTACTTTTCTTCGAGTCGAACAACGCCGCCCTTAACCGTCTTACCGGTGATGTCGTCTGTGTAAGTTTTGATATTGGCAAGCACCTTGTTAACCGCCTCGGCCGACTTAGCATAATTCTTATACTGAGGAGCGCTTGCAAATTTGTCGGCCTTATCAGTTAAGATATACTTAGCGTAATAATCAAGGTCGTTATACTTCTCGATGTAGTTTTCAAGCGCCGCGGTCTGACCGGTAGGCATAAGCCTGCAGTCGGTCGTAAGGTCGGTCGCTTTACCGGTCTCGCCGTACATTGAAGCAACAAGAGCGTTAAGGTCTTTAATACCGGTTATAGCGGTACCGGAGTCACTCGTGTAGCCGTCACGGTAATTTTCGAGAAGTCTCAAGCGTTTTGCAACCTTATAAAGGTTTTCCATTTTTGTGACGTTCTCCGTACCGAGCGCCGCAATCGCCTCGTCGGTATAGCGCTCATAAGACTGCTCATACCAATTGATTATGTTCTGTACGTCAGCCGCGGTGAGAGAATATGCGCCGTAATCTATAAGCGGCTTCTCTGTTCCGCTCTCATCGGTGCCGATAACAAAACCGGGATAAGGTAAGGCGTTGCTGCCTGTTACGGAGCCGCCGGTTGCTGCAGCCGGCATAGCCTCAATCAAAGGTTTCAAATCGGTAACCGCAATTTGCGGCTGATCGAGCAAAGTGATGCCGTCGTCGATGCTCTTGTACTTTTGAAGCACGCTGTATGCTCTTGCAACGGAAGGTATTGACTTTTGATAATCCGAAAGCTGCGCATAAAGAGCAAGTGCCGTGTTTATCTTTTCGGTACGAGTGTTCGCTTTATAAATATCAACATCCGCTACCGCGTTTTCAAACTGCATTGAAGTGAGAGACTTAACCTGTGCATAATCGTCGAATGAGATGTCGCCGGTTCTGTTTTGTACGCCTGCGCCGTATGCCGAGGTACCCTGTCTGTATGTAAAGCCGACAGAGCCTATTGTAAAGCTCTTGCCGTTCATTGCAGTTGCGCTCTTTCCGTTTACGGACGAATCGTTGTAATTTGACAAGGGCGCTATACCTATTGTAACACGGAAAATGTTGTTAAGGGACTCGGCTTTTTCATCTATACGATAGTTAGAGGTTGCCGAAATACCCTGAACGCCTCTCGAGAACTGGAAGAGCGGAACCATAACATAACCCTTGTAGTGAGAAAGGGTCAGGTAATCGCCGTCTCCCGTATCTATGCCGTACTCCGAGGTGTAAGCGTAAATTCTTCTCTTGCTTTCATCCTTGGGAGTACATTTAGCCCATTCACCCGTCTTGGGGTTAATGAGATAGAAGTAAGAAGCCGCGTTGTTGCTGCCGAAGTCGAGGGTGTAGTCCTCAGCGGCACCGTCATAGTATGAGCTGATATTAAACGCCATTGAGAATGTGTCAAGCTGAGAGAAGTCTGCGTAGAATACAAGTGCCAGACGGTCGGTTTCGCCTATGTCGTTTTTGGTATATGACTTAGCAAAATCGCCGAGACTCTCAGACGACATATTGTTGGCTCTCAGCGCGGAGTAATCGCCGCTGCTGCTCGGTTCTTCGTCAACAAGTCCCTTTGTAATGCTTATGCAGTTATACCAGCCTTTTCTGTCTTCGGCATACTGGTTATTTATGGTAACCGTTGCGGCGTTTTTGCCCTCAAGGCCGTTTGATGTAATGATTGCCGAAGTACCGTTTTGGCGATAATCTGTAATACCGTTTCTCTGCGGGTCATTACCGAGAGCGCCGGTCGGTATAAGTGTAGGCGTTGCAGTATCTTCACGATGCGCCGAAAGTGAGGCAAAGGGAACCTGATATGTCAAATATCCCTTAGAATAGTAGTAATCCTGCCCTACCTTGCCGGCATATTTTGAGTTTTCAAATTGCCAGCTTCTGGTGCCTTTTTCCAAGGAGCTGAAGTCGCCGAACGGTATAACCTTATTGTTTGTAAGCGCCTGGCCTATTACAACAGAGTTGTCGGCAAGCTCTTCTTCTATGAAGCTGAAGTACTTTAAGAGCTTCTCCTCTTCCGCTCTGCCGAGCATAGCGAGCTGGCTTAAGTTAAGGCGGATATAAACCTCATAAAGGCTCTTAACAACGGCTTTATCCTCATCGCTTACCGCGAGAGTATTTTCGTCAAAATCGGGAAGCTGCTCAAGCTTCGTTGAAATCATCGGAATGAAATCCTCTGCGCCCGAGTTAGCCGAGCCATAGGTTTTACCGTCTATACAAGCCTGCTTGGCGGTCTTGAACTTTTCCCAAGCCTCAGTCATACCGAGTGCTGCCGCCTTGGTATCGAGTGCAGACTCCTCAAGGAATGAAGCATCGATTATACCGGATTTTCCGGCTTCCTCGGATTTGTTATATTCCTCAATTGATTTTTTATAACCGGCTATCAAGTCCTCGATATACTTAACGGCGCGGTAATCGTAGGAGTTAGGATCTTCAATGTACTTTTGGCAGGCATTGAAAATAGCGCGCGGAATTTCTGTTTCCTGGTCATAATATGTCTTAACGGGTGTGCCTGTGTTTGTTTCTCCGTTAAGGGTATTTTCGCTGTATTTCTGACCGTCTGTACGGTAGAACAATACATTATCAAGGAAAATCTTTTTGCCTACGCTGCCGTTGTTGGTTTCAAGGCTCGTAGAAGCCGGGTCATACGAGCAGCCCGTAAACTTAAAGCCTGCGGACATAATATCCTCGATAGCTTTAAAAGCATTTGTACGATTAACTACCGGATCTTCACCCGTACCGATTTTGGTCTTATCGATATAAGCTCTTTTGGGCGAATCGGCTGTTGTCTTGCCACCGTCCGCCGTAGTCATGCACGGAGCGAGCATCGTGCCGCCGTCGATATAGTATGTGCCGCCAGTCAATGATGTCTTGTTAATTCTGAAGGAATAGCGTCTAATAAGCAGAGCATCGGATATCGAAGTACCGGCAGGGTCAACAACTACCGACTGCGAAAGCTTAATTTTCTCGTTATAATACTTGTTGGCATTTGCTTTAGTTTTATCCGAGTTGTTCCACACATACATATCGGACACAGGATTTTTTACACCGAAATCCTCGTTGGATTCCGTGACAACGGAGTCGGTTTCGGAGCACATAAACTGAAGCGGTATGCGGACATATCCCTTGAAATGGTCAAGGTCAACGGTACCGTCTTTTAACATAACCTTTTTCCAGCTACCGTCCGTTTGCTGCAGGTATAAATATGGATCCTCACCCATATAGCCTGCTTTTGTGGTACCGACAGTAGAATAAATCATATCGCCGTATCTGTTGAAAGCGTTATCCTTGTCGTTATAGCTATTATCAAAGTCCTGAGCAAACCACTTTTCGTTTGAACGAAGGCGGAATGAAAGCCCCGTTACGCTGACCTGTGAGAAGTCAAGATAGTACCAAATCTCGGAAGCACCCGTCGGGTCCCAAGTCTGGCGGCTCCATGTTGTATCAAAGGACTGAGGGCTGTCGGTGGTTGCGGCGGACTCGATACGCATTGCGTAGCCGTAGCTGTTGCCCGTGTCTTTAACGCCTACACCATCGGTTCTGCCTCCGACTGTAAGGTGATTACCCTCCTGCATATAGTCAAGTGAGCCTGACGTACTGCGTACATTGTTGATTTCGGCGGTTCTCTCGTCGGTTCCGTCATCCGAAAACGAACCGTGGCTATCTGCTTGACCTTTTTTATCAAAGGTAAGGACTTCACGCATGGCAAGAACGTTGTTTGTAACGGGGGCATAAGCGTCCGCATTGTATACATAAGTCGGAACATCCGAAACGTATGCGTTAACAGCCTCCGAGAACCAGCCGTCGCTGTCGTACGCCGTTATCGTAATATTGTAACGGTGATCGTCAGACAGACCCGCAGGCACCTTTGTTTTGATTTCGTCTGCCGTAATCTCAGCCGTGTACGGTGCGGTACCGGTGGGACTAACCATCTTGCGCAGCAAAACCGTGCTTGTGTGAACCTCGGTATATGTTCCGAGATCAACAAGCTCTAACATATACCCGTCAATTGTTTTTGTGCCGGTTTTGCGCTCGCTAACCTTAGCCGCGGGGAAGCTGACCGTAATTCCGCCGTCGTCATTAAGTGTTGCAGCCGCTTCCCTTTTATCCGATTCGGTAAAGGTCGGTATCGGGTCATATTCGCCCTCGCCGGCCGCGAGAACCATGGGAATCGACGTTACCAAAAGCACTACGCAAAGCAGCACAGCAGTTATGCTTTTTCCGATTTTAATCTTTGAATTTTTTTGCATAAACTGCAACTCCTTTCCTCAAAATCTGTATTTTGAATATAGTTTCTTATGAAACCACGATGGTCGTTTTTAAATCCATATTGTTAAGTTTACGCTGCTCTTTATCAAAGCTGTATGTCTTAACATGGATTGTTGCCGGATAGGTTCCTGCCGCAAGCTCACGGTTCAGCGTGAACTTTGATATTGAATAGCCAGGCGGCAAGAGATTTGAGGTATATATAACCTCGCCTGTATCTGAAAGCTCTATTTCTATAACAAAGAAGCACGGGTTTTCCTCGGGGTTTGAGAATACGAAGCTCTGCTCCTTGGTATTTGCCGCCAAGGGAAGCTCGGGAATACCGTAGACCTTTATCTGCCTGCCCCTTGTTTTTGTTTTATCGGGTACGGAAATCTCGCCCTCGCCCAATATGGCATTTTGGTCGATTACGCCTGCGGGGGGCGTTGTGGTTGTGCCATCGCCGCCTGTCGGTATAACGGCCTTTAAAAGGAATATAAGACCTATTATAAGTGCCGCTATCAAAAGCGCAAACAAAAGCCAAAGTAAGAGCCTGTCTTTAACTATCGCAATGAATTTGTCAGCCTCTGTCTCTATGTAGCCGACTACCGCGGTATGAGGCATTTTCGTTGCGGCATACACCTTTTCGGTTTGCCCGTCGTCAGACTGCAAATCACCGATTTCGCGTTTGCCCTTCCCTATTTGACCGACAACCGTATAGCCGCCCGAGGGATAGCGCGAGTCTATTTCTTTCTTTTTGAAATAAGAAACCGAGAAGCCGGTTTTGCCGTTTTTGTAAACGCCCTCGCCATCGGCTCCGGTAAGATGCCGAAATATAAGATCTGCCAAATGAAAAACCTCCGATAAATTGATTAAAAACGCTATATATAATAGTATACGATAAATCCGCACCGCTTCGGGTTTACTTTAACGTTTGTTTTCCATCATTTTGCGGAGCAAGCGTCTATTTACCGATTTTAAGGCGCAAATGGGTACACTATTACACCGTATATTTATACTTAAGTTTACACCAAAAATGACTTGGTGTAAAGAGTTTTTAGCTAATTTAAAAACTCATTTTAAACAGTCTTTAAACCAAATATTAACAGATTGTGAACGCAGTTTGACAATCTTTTGTCATTTTAAAATGAAAATATGTAAAATTTTAGATTGCAAGCACTCTTCGACAAAAATTGCAGCCGTTTTGGGTAATCTTGTACAAATTACACACCGGAAATTCTCTGTAATCAATTCACTTTCAGAGAACTCTTCCGTTTAGCCTCTTGATTTTATCACGTGCTGTGCGACAAAAAAACGCCATTGTAACAAAAAGCCGTTTTAATTTCACAAACGCCCGAAAAGCACAAAAAAACGGGCTTGTAAAACAAATTACAAGCCCTGAAATATTTATATCTATAAGATAATTTCGGATATTACGGAGTTGGAGAGTAAAAATCCGCGCCGCGTCAGAGAAATTCCGCCGTTCTCACAGCTGCAAAGCCCGTATTTTTCGTATTGCTTTGCGCTTTCAAGCATTTTTTGCGGTATCTCATGATGAAAACGGGCGTAAAAACGCTCTTGAGTAAGCCCCTCGCGGAGCCTTAAAGCGAGCATACAAAATTCCTCTTCGTCGCCGCCGTCGCCCTCAGTTAAATGCTCGTTGCCGCTTATGAAATACTCAATATCACGCGGATAATATGTGCGTTTTCCGCCTAAAAACGAATGTGCCGAAGCACCTATGCCGAGGTACTCCTCATCGTGCCAATATTTCAGATTGTGGCGGCTCTCAAAGCCGGGAACCGCAAAATTTGATATTTCATACTGCATAATACCGTGTTCTTCGAGGTATTCGCACATAAAAAGGTACATATCGGCCGTATCGTCGTCAGAGGGAAACGGCAATTTGTTTCTCATACGAAAAAACGGCGTATTCTCCTCTATTTTGAGAATGTAGCAGCTGAGATGCGGCACACCCGAAGAAATGCAGAAATCAAGCGTGCTTTTAAGGCTCTCTTTAGTTTGACCCGGCACGCCGAGCATGACATCAAGCGAAATATTATTTATTCCCGCTTTTTTTGCCCGTGAAACGACACTTTGAACCTCGCTTTTGCCGGCTCGTCTGCCTAAAATCCTACGTTCGCCGTCATTTGCCGACTGCAAGCCTATGGAAAGCCTATTTACTTTACACTCGCTTACTTTTTCAAAGAATTCGTCACCGAGCGAAAACGGGTTGCACTCTACCGTTATTTCCGCATCATCGGTCAAAAACGTTGATTTTGCGCCGTTTATGATTTGGCAAAGATACCCCGGAGCCAAAACCGACGGAGTTCCGCCGCCGATGTAAAGTGTATCGGCTTTACAATTAAGCTGTTTTGAATTGTTCCGAAGCTCTCGCAAAACAGCCGAAACATATCTGTTTTTTGTATCGTCATCGGCGCGAAACGAGTAAAAATCGCAATATGGGCACTTTGAATTGCAAAACGGAATGTGAATATACAGTCCTATATTATTCATCGTCTAATTTAAGCACAGCCATAAACGCCTCTTGCGGAACTTCTACCGTACCGAACTTGCGCATACGCTTTTTACCCTCTTTTTGCTTTTCAAGCAGCTTCTTTTTACGCGTTATATCGCCGCCGTAGCATTTAGCGAGCACGTCCTTACGCATTGCCTTTACGGTTTCACGCGCTATTACCTTGCCGCCTACGGCTATCTGAATGGGAATTTCAAACATCTGGCGCGGGATATTGTCCTTAAGCTTCTCGGCTATTCTGCGCGCTCTCGGATATGCCTTTTCGGAGTGAATAATAAACGATAGAGCGTCTATCATATCGCCGTTCAAAAGAACGTCGAGCTTTACAAGGCTTGACCTTTGATAGCCGCAAAGCTCATAGTCAAACGAAGCATAGCCGCGCGTACGCGATTTTAAGACGTCAAAGAAGTCATAGATTATTTCGTTAAGCGGGAGTATATATTTTAAGTCCACCCTGTCGGCGTCAAGATACGTCATTTCTTTATATTCGCCGCGTCTGTCCTGGCAAAGGTCCATTATGGCTCCCACATAATCCTTAGGAGAAAAGATGTGCGCCTCAACCATGGGTTCCTCCGCAAAATCGATTGTTGCGGGGTCGGGGTAGTTGCACGGATTGTCTATTTCGACTACGTTTCCGTCGGTAAGATGTATTTTGTAAACAACCGAAGGTATTGTTGTTACAAGGTCAAGGTCATACTCTCTCTCAAGGCGTTCCTGTATGATTTCAAGGTGCAAAAGCCCCAAGAAACCGCACCTGAAGCCGAAGCCGAGGGCACTTGACGTCTCGGGTTCAAACGAGAGCGAGGCGTCATTCAGCTGTAATTTGGCAAGAGCGTCCCTAAGAGCCTCATAATCCGCTCCGTCCGCCGGATAAATTCCGCAGAAAACCATCGGATTTACCTTGCGATATCCTGCAAGCGGCTCCGAAGCCGGATTTTCGGCAAGAGTCACGGTATCGACTACGCGCGCATCGCCTACGGTTTTAATCGAAGCGGTGATATAACCGACCTCACCCGAGGACAGCTGCTTTGTCGGCTCCAAGCTCTTGGCGCGCATATATCCCGTTTCAACTATGGTAAATTCGGCACCCGTAGCCATAAGACGCATGGTCTGCCCCGGCCTTACCACACCGTCAACTATTCTGACATAGACAATTACACCGCGATAGCTGTCATATACGGAGTCAAATACAAGCGCTCTGAGCGGCTTTGAATCGTTATCATCCGGAGGCGGCACAAGGTTTACGATTTCCTCAAGCACAGCGGGGACATTCTCGCCCGTTTTTGCCGAAATTCGCGGCGAATCCATACACGGTATGCCTATAACGTCCTCCACTTCTTTAGCAACGCGCTCCGGCTCTGCGGCGGGAAGGTCGATTTTATTTATTACCGGCACAATTTCAAGGTCGTGGTCAAGCGCAAGGTAGGTATTTGCAAGAGTTTGAGCCTCTATCCCCTGTGACGCGTCAACTATCAGCACAGCTCCCTCGCATGCCGCAAGGGAACGCGACACCTCATAGTTGAAGTCAACATGACCGGGAGTGTCTATTAAGTTCAGTTCATATTTTTTGCCGTCGGCAGCCTTGTAATCAAGCTTTACGGCACGTGCCTTAATGGTTATACCGCGTTCACGCTCAATATCCATATTGTCAAGAAGCTGCGCCTCCATATCGCGTTTCGCTACGGAGTCCGTAAGCTCCAACAAACGGTCGGCAAGCGTACTCTTGCCGTGGTCGATATGGGCAATTATGCAAAAATTTCTGATGTAGTCCTTTTTACCTGACATAAATTTCCTCTTTTATCTTTTTAAATCCCGTATATTATATCAAATTCGGAGTTAAATGTGAATACCGAAAATTATTTCTCACGGTCATAAAAAGACAGCATCGGCTTTATCTTTTTGCCGCCTATCACTCTCTGCTCGTAGTTTTTGGTTATTTTAAACACTGTCCCCGACAAAAGCAACAGACCTATAAGGTTCGGCAAAGCCATAAGACCGTTAAACGTATCGGAAAGATCCCAAACAAGCTGAATGCTCGACACGGCACCTATAAATGTCATTGCGAGAAATATTATTTTATACACTGCGGTCAGCTTTTTTCCGCCTATATATTCTGCGGCGCGCGAGCCGTACACCGACCAGCCGAGTATGGTTGAAAAAGCGAACATAACTATACCTATGGATACTATATAAGAGCCCCATTTGCCGAGCACGCTCTCAAAGGCATATATTGTTATATTGACTCCCTCAAGTCCGCTTTGCAGATTTGCCCCGGTAGTCAGTATTACGAGTGCCGTAAGGGTGCATATAACAATGGTGTCAAAAAACACCTGAAATATGCCCCACATACCCTGTGTTACGGGTTCCTTGGCATAAGAGGAGGAATGGACCATTACCGACGAGCCGAGGCCCGCCTCATTAGAAAATACTCCGCGCGCCACACCGAAACGCATAGCTCTTGAAATACCGTATCCCATAACGCCTCCTCCGACGGAGCGCATACTGAACGCCCCCGAAAATATCTCGCCGAAAGCGTCGCCTATATGGCGGAAGTTTACGATTATTATTATAAGCGCGCCTATTATGTAAAACGCCGCCATAAAAGGCACAAATTTTTCCGTCACCGTGACTATTCTTTTCAGTCCGCCGTAAATTATAACGGCTATAAGGGCGCAAACGACTATCCCCGTGACAACGCCCGGTATATTAAACGAACCCTTAAGTGCCGTGGATATTCCGTTGACCTGAGCCACCGAGCCTATTCCGAACGACGCGAACAGACAAAAAACAGAAAATATAACCGCAAGCCACTTTTGACCGAGTCCCTTTTCAATATAATACATAGGGCCGCCCACCCACTCGCCTTTTTCGTTTTTTCTGCGGAAATATATGCCGAGCGCATTTTCGGAAAAGCTCGTCATCATACCGAGCAAAGCAGAAATCCACATCCAAAATACCGCACCCGCTCCGCCGGAGGAAATCGCGGTGGCTACGCCTACAATGTTGCCCGTGCCTACCGTTGCGGCAAGAGCCGTTGCAAGTGCCTGGAACTGCGATATGGCTTTTTCATCCTTGGTTTTTGTTACCTTGCGGTCTTTAAAAATTGCGGCAACCGTATTTTTAATTGTGTAGCAAAAACGGCGTATTTGAAAAAACCGCGTACCGCACGTGAGATAAAGACCGGTAAGCAGCATCAATATGAGCATCGGAGGCCCCCAAACGACGCTGTTTACCTTACTGTTGATATTCTGAATAAGCTCTACAAAATTTTGCATAGTACCTCCGAATGTGTTTTTATTGAATAACAAGAAAACGGGGCAAAAGCAGCTAATAACAGTATTGCCTTACACCCCGAATTATTAAGAATAAAGCTTTCCGACTATGATGTTCACAAGCGAAACCGGCAATGCCTTTGAAAGTGCCAAAAACAGATGATATTTAGTGCCTTTTGTAGACAAAAGCTTCGGACGAGCTTTGGTTGCCGCAGCATACACAGCATCGGCTATATCGTCCGGCGACATACCGTTTTGCTCGTCGCGCTCCATACCGGCAACCGCTCTTTTAAGTGTTTCGCCGTAAAATTCGTCACCGGCGGTATTTTTCTCTCTTGCCGCGGTAAAACCCGTTTTAACATCGCCAGGCATTACGGCGCAGACCTTTATATTAAACGGTCGCACCTCGTTTGCAAGAGCCAGAGTCAGCGAATTTACAGCCGCCTTTGACGCCGAATAAAATGCCTGAAACGGTATGGCAAGCGGAGCTGCGAGAGAGCTGAGATTAACAATTCTTCCGCCGCCTTGAAGCCTCATATATTTAATTACGTTTTTTGAGCAAATAAAGCAGCCGAAGAAATTGACGTCAAACTGTTTTTTAGCTTCTGCAAGCTCTGTGAATTCAACCGCCCCTGAGATGCCGAAGCCTGCATTATTCACAAGTATATCAATGCTTCCGCTGTCATTATATATTTTTTTGAATGCCTCTGAAACCGAGTGCTCATCCGTGACGTCGCACGAGATATGCTTAACGCCTACCGTTTGAATCTTCGGCTCGCGGCGGCTCAGTTCATACACCCTGTATCCGTTTTCAAGAAACTTACGGCAGCAGGAAAGTCCTATTCCGCTCGAACCGCCCGTAACAACTGCAGTTTTCATCAATCTCAACTCCGTTAAAGCAGGCAAAAGCGCAAAGCCGCCGCGCCCGTAAAATACAAAAGAATTTTATCACAGCGGAAACGTTTTCGCAACTAAATGCGAAAAAATATCCGTAAATTCTGTATGTGCAGCCGTATGTAAGATTATTATATTGCCTTGCCGTATAGTCCCGTATTTTGCCAAATCGTCCGTTATTTTATTTTATTAAACAATTCGATAATAAATACATCTATATTGCTTGCGGTATATTCGGCGATGCCAAACGGCCGAGCTTTCTCAGACCGATTGCCGATTTTCACAATTTGCGGCGCTTTTACCGTTTTTTAACAGAATTACAGTTGCACATTTTGCTCATAAGCTTTAAAATTACAGTATATAGTTATATTGTCGCAAGCATTAAAAGCGGCATAAGAATCGGTATAAATCCGAATAAAATCAGCCGTTTCATATTCACAAAAAAGGATGGAAAAAATAATGAAAAAGAAAAAAGAGAAAGGAATTAACAAGGGTTTATCGAGATACCTTGTGTCGGTATTACTGTTTTTGTTGTTCGAAGCGGTGGCAATCACACTATGGCTAACAAAGGATAATCTGTTTTATTTGCTGAATTTCAGCTACATAGGCACCTGTCTCGCATTGGGGACGGCACTTTTTACCGCCGAGAAACGCTATGCGCGTCATTTTGTACAGCTGGCAGTCGGAAGCTATATACTGCTGTATCTCGGCATAATCTCCCGAGAAAATATGCAGATTGAGGGCTTTTGGTACTATCTGTTCCTCGGCGTTTTTGAAGCAGCAACCATTCACTATGCCGTGGCCAAAATCTTCGGACCGCTGCTGTTCGGACGCGGATGGTGTGGCTATGCCTGTTGGACGGCTATGGTTTTGGACTTTCTTCCTTATAAGCAGCCACGGAAGCCGCGAAAAGAAAAGCTCGGAATTCTGCGCTATGTGATGTTTGCGTTATCATTGGCTCTTGTGGCGGGTCTGTTTTTGTTCAAGGTCGCAAATCTTGAGAAAATTATGTTTTGGCTGTTTCTCGCCGGAAATGCGCTTTACTATATATCCGGAATTGCGCTTGCCTTTATATTTAAGGATAACCGCGCATTCTGCAAATATCTCTGCCCTATCACAGTATTTCTGAAGCCCATGAGTTATTTTTCGCTTCTGCGCGTCCACTGTGACGAGAGCAAATGCGTTCATTGCGGCAAGTGCCTGAAAGTATGCCCAATGAATGTTGAGGTTAACAAGGATTCACGCAAGCGAAAAAACGGAACAGAGTGTATTCTCTGCTACGAGTGTACAAAAAACTGCCCCACAAAGGCACTTCATTAAAGCGAAAAATAAAGAAAGGTGCAATTCCGAATGAATTGCACCTTGTTTTTTACAAATTCAAAAAATCTTTTCTGTAATTAACTCCGAAGTACTCGGCGAGCTGCTGCATTTCGCTGTCCTTTATCGTGTTGACTCTCGGCATATTGCAGGTAAGCATATAAATCTGCGCTGCTTTTTCAACGGTTTCGATAAGCCCGAAAGTTTCGTCCATGGTTTTGCCTGCACCGTAAATGCCGTGCATCCCCCAGATGACAAGGCGAAATTCTTTCATCTTTTCTGCGGTTGCCTCGCCGATTTCATTCGTTCCGCAAAGCATCCACGGAAGCACACCGACACCGTCAGGGAACACAACAATGCACTCGGTGCACATTTCCCAAAGGGTGTGCGTTAGCTTCTTTTCGTCAAGCGGATGCACATAGTTCATGGCAAGGGTGTTTGTCGGGTGAGAGTGCATAACAACACGGTTATCAGGGTCAACCTTAAGTCTTGCTCTGTGGCTCATAAGGTGTGCGGGTAACTCGCTTGTGAATTTACCGCCGTCGCTGTAACCCCAAAGAAGTTCTGCTGTTGTGCCGTCCTGCGCAATGCGAATAATGCCGAGGTTGTTTTCCGGGTCTTTCTCCACATTTTTGAAATACTTGCCTGTGCCTGTAACAATAAAAATCTTGCCGATAAGCTCAGGTGCGTCAAAGCCCGTGGGGATTGTTCTGATTACATGGTTCAGGTCGAGATACTCTGCAACCTCGTTTTCATCAAGCAAATAACTGATGTTTCCGCCGTTTCGCTCATCCCAACCAAGACGGTACATATTAGCCGTTGTGTCACACATTTCCTTAACAAACGGTGCCGTTAAAATGTCTTTCATTGTCTATTCTCCAATACTTCTTTTTCATATTTTTTAGCCTCTGCAAGATAATTTGCAGGGGTGTTTGTTTTTTTCAAATATTCTTCCCACACATCGCCAAACGGCATTGTTTTCAGTTCCTCGTGCATAACCATAAGAGAAGTGAAATCCGCATTGCTTTGCAATTCTTTCATTGTGTCGCTTGGCTCTAAAAGTGCATAAAGAAGTGCCTTTTCAACGCTTCTTATACCTGTAACCCAAGCGGAAATGCGGTTTATGCTTGCATCAAAATAGTCTGTTGCAATGAATACTCTGTCAAGTGCGTTTGCTCTGACGATTTCCTTTGCAATCTCCTTTGTTTCGTCATCAAAAATAACAACATGGTCGCTGTCCCAACGAACACCGCGGGTGATGTGCAAAGCCAATTTTTCGTTGAACAAAAGCATTGAAGATATTTTGTCGCTGACAAGCTCGGTCGGGTGATAATGGCCGTTATCCATAAGCGGAGTAATGCTGTTATTGGCAACATAATTCATACAAAACTCAGCAGAGCCGACCGTGTAGCTTTCAAGTCCGATACCGAACACCTTTGATTCAAGCGTAACATAGACTTTATTCTTATCATACGGTACAGACAAAATTTCATCAAGTGATTTCTTAAATCTCGCTCTTGGTGCAAGTCTGTCGGCAGGAATATCCTTGTAGCCGTCGGGTATCCAAATGTTCATAACGCAAGGTGTATTTGTTTCATTTGCAAAGTATTCCGCTATTTTAAGACATCTTTTTCCGTGTTCGACCCAAAAGTCGCTCACATTTTCATCTGGCGAGGAAAGAGTTAAATTGTCTTTAACCATAGGGTGAGAAAAGAACGTCGGGTTAAAGTCAATACCCATATTTCTTTCCTTTGCAAACTCAACCCACTTTGCAAAATGCTTTGGCTCAAGCTCGTTTCTGTCGGCAAATTCGCCCTCGTCAAAAATTGCATAGCAAGCGTGCAAATTCAACTTCATTTTGCCCGGCACAAGGCTGATGACCTTGTCAATATCTGCCATAAGTTCATTTGGTGTTCTTGCTCTGCCTATGTAATTACCTGTGGTTTGAATACCGCCCGAAAGTGCACCCTTTTGGTCAAAGCCTACAACATCATCACCCTGCCAACAATGAAGTGAAATAGGCACATTTTTAAGTGTTTTAATCGCCTTGTCGGTATCAACACCGATTTTGGCATATTTTTTTTTTGCTTCAAGATAAGACATTGTCAAATCTCCTTTATGTCAAATGATTTTTTAATCAAATCTCTTGCTGCTGCAAGGGATATTTTCTTATCACGCATAATCTGCGATACAATATTACCTGTTGCCGTTGCTTCGATAGGTCCTGCTGTTACGCTTTTGCCTGTGTAATCACGGGTAAGAGCGTTAAGATATTTATCCTGACAGCCGCCGCCTACAATGTGAATTGCATTAAATCGTTTGCCTGTTACGACTTCGATTTCAGTCACGGCTTCGCTATACGACTTTGCAAGGGAATGGTATGCAGAATTAAGAATCAATCCCAAATCATCGCTACCAATCAATTTGCCGATTGCATCAATCATATTTTTCGGTGCAACAAGCGTGCTGTCGTTTACATCAAAATATTTATAGCTGTTTGAGCTTTTCGCAAGCTCCATCATCTCGTCATAGGTCATTGACTTGTTAAGATTTCGCCTGATATTTTGAAAAAGCCACATACCCATATAATTTTTAAGAAAGCGAAAACGGTAGTCAATTCCGCCCTCGTTGGTGAAATTGAGTTGTCTTGCATTATCACTCAAAATCGGCTCAGTAATTTCCGTTCCGATAAGCGACCAAGTACCCGAAGATATGTATAAATCATTGTCCCTCATAGGGCAGGCACACACCGCACTTGCCGTATCGTGGCTCGGTGCAAAAAGCACGGCACAATTAAACCCGACTGCTTTTTGTATATCCTCGGTCAAAAAGCCCACATGGCTTGACGGAAGAGAAAGGGGAAGGAATGGAACTTCTGTCAAGCCAAGGGCATAGATAATATCAGTATCCCAAGTCTTTGCATTTGCGTTCACCAAGCCTGTTGTAGTGGCGTTGGTGTATTCGTTTTTGCAAACGCCTGTAAGTTTAAATGACAGATATTCGGGCATCATCAAAAAGTATTTTGCATTTAGAAGTTTGCCGCTTTTCTTGTCTGCATAAAGCTGATAAATCGTGTTGAAATTCTGCTTTTGAATACCTGTTTTGGCATACAATTCGGTTGGTGAGACAAGACTTTCAACCTCATCAATCACAGTGCTTGTCCTGCTGTCACGGTAGCAAAAGCAAGGCTTGATTTCATTCTTGTTTTCGTCAAGCAAAACATAATCGACTCCCCAAGTATCAATAGCGATACTTTTAGGGATTTTGCCGATTTCCTTGCATTTTTTAATGCCGCAAAGCACCTCGGCAAAAAGGCTGTCTATATCCCAAACAAGTCCGGTTTCATCTGCAACAAGATTGTTTTCAAAACGATAGATTTCTTCAAGCACAAGTTTACCGTTTTCGATATGCGACAGAATATGCCGTCCGCTTGAAGCACCTATGTCAACAGCGAGATAATACGTTTTCAACTTTGACTCTCCCTATCAATACGCGATTGTATAATTCTCTTCAACTGCAAGAGCAAACTGAACGTTCATATTTGATATTGCGACCTTTACTCCGAGATGCAACACGTCAGTATTTTTAAATATGATTTCGGTTACTCTGCCGCTGTTTTTATCGATGGTACACTCTATTGCTCCGTTTATTCCGTTTACGTCAACCGTTTGGAAGGTTACTGTAGGTATATTTATATCGGAGAAGGTTGAAGCGGTTACGGTATTGAATACGCCGGCATATCCCTCACCTTTTTGCGGACTGGTTATCACGTCGTTTTGAAGCTCGATTGAAACCTTATACGCTCCGTTATCCTCGGTGCAAGAGGCGTTTTTCACCATATCGGCAGTTAAATGCGAGGAGTAATCCTCTCCGCTTACGGGAAAGATTGTCTTAATATCGTCCGGGGAGCTCCACGATTGCGGCTCGTCCGTTCCCTTGACAAACTGGTCCATCGCAGCTGAGCCTATGCTCTGAATTGCGGACGGAAGCTCAAGGTATTCGGGAAGGCTCTCCATATGCCTATAATTACGGGTAATACTTGATGCCTCCCCCTTTACTCGGTTTACAGAGTCGTTGTAAAGCTTAACGATTTCCTCCGTGCCCTTTGAGACCTGCTCCTCGGTGTCGGCATTCTTGCTTTCGCTGCCGCCTGCGGCAGGAGCATTTGTGTCGCCGTTTGAGGAAGCGGAAGAATTGTTATTGCTCTGCTGCGTATTGTTTCCCTGCTGCGGGGTGCTTTGGCCGTTTACGGCACTACCGCTTTGCGTACCGACCGCCGCTGCCGGAGAAGAAGAGTTGAAATGTGCTAATTTAACAACCGAAAAGGTCAAGAGAAATGCGAGAAGATAAGCCAATGCTTTTACAAAAACATTGCCGAAGATTTCTGACTTGGTTTTTACCTGTGTTTTGTTAGTGTTGTTTTCCATTTTAATTCCCCTTTTTATTTTATATTGAGTTCGTTAACTTCCTTCGGATATTCACGAAGCTCGTCATCCTCGTGGAGCGGCTTCCAGACCTGAGCAAAGAACGGGTCAACCTTTGCACGCTGACCGTAATTTCAGCTCTTGCGTTCACATTCGTCACACCAATGACCGCCCTTTAAAACAAATCTCGGGCTCGCCTAAATTGTAACACCCGGCATTTTACGGATACTCTCGACAAGAAATACCCAAACCGGTTTTCTGCCGGACTGAGTCCGAATATATAGGGAAGCTTAAGCACCGCAACATTAAAGTTATCATATGCGAAGCTCATGGCAACGTTTTCCCGGTCTATACGAGAGCGAATATACGGATGGTATTCGGTAAGCTTCATTTCGGGCCTTGTCTTTGCAAAATAAGAAAAATAAGAGCCTAAAATAACGCTGTGCTCAACTCCGCATTCCTTAGCGATTTTAAGCAAACGCTTTACCGGGTCAATGTTGTATTTCTTGTAAAGGTCATAAATCTACGCGGGCCCTTCAACTCTTTCGTCAACGCCTGCCGCAAACACAAAGCCATCGCAACCCCTCAAACATTTTCTTTACTTCAACATCATTCATTTTGAGATAGTTGCCATAGAATATTTCCGTTTCAGGCGGCAAAACCGCACCCTGCGGAAGCGGAGGCAAAGCAATCGCTCTTACCTCGTGACCTCGTTTAATAAGTTCTGCCGCACCTTGACTGCCGAGAAGTCCCGTGCCGCCTATCATACAAACTTTCATTTTTCATCCTCCTAAAAAGTATATTTACCTGCCGTAACCGTTTGGCTTATGCCGTTTGGCAAAATAATATTTGCCGTACAGTTAGACGGTATTTCAATTTCATAAATGTATTTATCGTTTTCTTTTTTCCAAGATGACTTAACCGTTCCGAAAACACTGTCGTATCTTGCATTTGCAAAAGTGAAGTGACCACCCGGCTTTGGAGAAATCACAAAATGATTTTCTCCGTCGACATTTATACCGCACATAGAAGAAAACAGCCATTCGCATACGGCGCCCTTTGAATAGTGGTTGAGTGATGCGATACCGCCTTGAGCCTCAGTACCCTCCCAAGATTCCCAAATGGTTGTTGCTCCTTTTTTAGTCATAAAGAGCCAACCCGGCATTTGCTCGTTTTCAAGAAGCTTATATGCGTAATCAATATCAATGTCTGCCAAAACATCAAGAATAAACGGCGTAGACAAAAAGCCTGTGCCAAGTCGCCAACCGTAATTATCAAGTGCCTTGACAAGTCGTTTCTTTGCGAATTCCGTACTGCTTTCGTCAAGCAAATTCATAAACAACGGCCTTACCAGCTTTGCTTGTCTGTCTGTGTCAAGCGAATAATCTTTTTTTGTTATCAGCTCTTCGTAAGCCTTTTTGCAACCGTCGGAATATTCTTTGAACAACGGTAAATTAGCATCATCGCCCATATATTTTGCAATCTCGCACATAAGAGCAAGAATATATGAAGTATAAGCGGTTGACTCCTCCGGATTTGGCATAACGGTATTTTTCCAATCATTTGGAAAAACATCTTTTGGCTCGGCCCATTCGCCATAGGATTGACCAAAGTTTACGAAATACTTGCTGTTTTTGCTTGAAAGCCGAATGTTATGCTTGAGCGGTGTCCATTTTCCGCAACGGGAAATCATAAACTTTGCATATTTCACCATACCGTTGTAGCATTTTTTGATTAGGCAGTCGTCATTGTAAATCTTCCAAAAACGATATGGGAGAAGAACACCTACATCCGACCAACCGACCGAGCCGTTCATCCAGGACATATAGAAATCAACTCCGCCGTATGGCACGATTTGAGGGAGCTTGCCGTCCTTTTGCTGCCAATCGTATACATCACGAATGTATTTTTCGCTGAATGTGGCATAGTCAAAAAGATAAGCTGCCGTGTTAAAGAAAATCTGTGCATCGCCTGTCCAACCGTGTCGCTCTCTTGTGGGGCAGTCGGTAGGCAAATCCGCACTGTTTGATTTTGTTGACCACTTTGTTGCGTTTACAAATTTGTTGAGCAATTCGTTGGAGGAAGTGAAAAAACCTGTCTCCTCCATATCCGAATAAACCGCAATCGCTGTGAAATCATCTGCAGATATATCAATATCCGTGTCAATCTCCATATAAGTAAAACCAAATATCGCAAAATTCGGTTTGTATTCGTTTACACCGTCCTTGCAAGTGTATTCGATTGTTTGAAGAGGGGTTGTTATTTTTTTATTCTTGCATTGAATGTTTTTAAGTGTTAATTCGCCGCTTTCGTCAAGCATTTCACCAAAACGAAGGGTGATTTTTTGTCCCTTTTTTGCATTGATTTTGAACGAAACATAGCCTGCCATATTCTGCTTGAAATTAATCAATTTCTTTCCGCTGGGTGCAGTTGTCATTTCGCCCTTAAAGGTTTCTTTTTCTGCAATCGGCACATTGTTTGAAGCTGACGGAGCAACTGTGTATGAGGTTTCTTTTGCCCTTGATGAATATGCAGGTTTTTTGTTTGCATCAACAATTTCACCGTCCTTATTATCGGCAAAACGTACAGGACCGTCATTCGACCAAAGCCAACTGCTATCTGTGATTACGGTATCGGTTGAGCCGTCAATATATTGAATTTCAAGCTGTGCAAGTATTTTTGTTTCGCAACCGTATTGATTCTTTAATCCCCATGCACCGCACGAACCTCTGTACCAACCGTCTGCCAGGTCGATGTTGATTATGTTCTTTTCCTTGATTAAATCTGTAACATCATAGGTTTGATACTGCACTCGCTTTCTGTAATCTGTAATGCCGGGTGCAAGAGGCATAGAAACCTTTTTGCCGTTTATGTATGCAGAATAAATGCCGCAGGCAGTTGCATAAAGTCGTGCAGATTTTACATTTTTCTTTGCACCAAATTCCTTTTTGAAGTAATCAACAGGAAAACGGTCAGCCTCCGGCTTGTTTGCGGTTGCAACAAAATTTATGCCGGAAAGGAAAAACGATTTTTCAATTTTTTTCTCCTTTTCATATCCTTTTTTGTCCACCTCATAGTTGCCTGTTATCCATTTTGCAGACCAATTTTTGATTCCGTATTCAAAGAAGTTTTCTTCACTGAATTTGTCCTCTTTGTCGTTTTCATCCCAAAGCCTGATTTTGAAAGTGACCCTTTTGCCTTTTTCAAATTTTACCGGAACAACGGCACGCATAGAGCCTGACTCAACCTTTCCGCTGTCCCATTCATCTGTGATGATTTGATACGCAGTTTGAGTTACACCGCCCTCACAATTCCACATAATTCTTGGGTTTTCTATGTCAATACCCAAAGGATTTTTTAGGTATTCTGTTTTAATATTAATTGCTTTCATTCTTAATTACCTCTTTTAGTTTGTTTTCAAAAACAGGCGTCCACCACTCCAAATATCCTGCCTGTGTCGGATGAATGGAATCAGCCATATAAAGTGATTTCTGTTCATCGGTTATATTATTAAAATCAACATCGTTCCACATATCAATAATTTCAATATTCCACTTTTTTTGAATTTCCAAAAGCAGATCTACCATTGCCTGATAATTTTCGCTGTCATATTTCGGATTTGTATAAAACACAACAGGACAATCCCATTTATCCTTGGCATAAGCAATTATATATTCAATCGCTCCTGCAACGGTTTTTGTATCAAAGTCATTGATGTTTACTGAATTGTTGATTTCGCCTAATGGCTTTTTCTGTGTTGCATCATTGGTAGATAACTGACACACAAATATATCTGCATTTTGCGTATCAATTTTATTCAGCCTTGATATATAGGAATCAACCCCCTCATCAACAAGGGTTGTACCTGAAACGGCTTCCTTAATAATATTGCAATCATTTGTTGCACCTATATAATCTGCAAATGAAACACCCATTGATGAAGCACCGTAAGTTACCGATGAGCCGAGAAAAACAATATTCTTGTTCTTTAAAGGACTATTTCTTTCAACTTCTATTGTATCAAGTGCATATTGTTCAGCATTTCCCGCAAGCGAGGCGGTTTTATAATCGTGCAGTTTTACAAACGGTCCCCAACTCCACTGATAACCGCAAAAGGCAAGCCATGCTATTATAAATATTAAGATTGAAAAAACAATGCTGACAAGCTTTTTTCTATTACTCACTTATTTCGCCCTCGACTTCCGCTAAACCTTTTCTTTCCTTGATTTCTGCCTGCTTTTTCTCTATACCTTTTTCAACATTGAGGAATATAAGAAGAACAACAAGTATAATACCGGTAAAGGTTTCAAGTCCTACAAATGAGAAAGTAATTGCATTTTTAACTGATTCGCTTTGCTCAGCAGCAACAGTCACTCCGTTTACAAGTGATGGTGCTACATATCCGCTTTTTGCAAGCAGCATATTGAAAAGGCCTGTAACAACGCCTACAATCGAAACTGCAATAATGTTATATATGGACATCGCAATTCCGTCTACTCTGAAATTATATTTCCATTCCATATGGTCAAGCACATCGGCAAAGAGTGCCATAAACACATAGGAACAAGGCAGACCTCCAATATTTTTTATAAACTGACCGATTAATACAACAACCATATTTGTAGGGCAAATCCAGCAGATAAGACTGCCTAAAGCATAAAGAACAAAACCGGCAGCAGTAAGATTGCGTTTTCCGAATTTTTTAGCAAGCGGCCAAACAGCAAAGATACCGATGCCCATTGGAATACCGCCGATAACAGAAAGCATTGTCTGTGTTTTTCCGTCATTATATGTACCGAGAACATAATTGCAAAAATAAACAAGTCCTAAATTCTTAAACTGTGCACCGCAGGTGTATATAAGGAAATATACTAAAATTAAAACCATATATTTGTCTGTGAAAATCGCTTTTAACAGATTTTTATACGGGATTTTTTCTTCATACTCATTATCTTCGTTTTCAAGTGTTACTCTTTCCTTAGTAAAGTAATATTCTAATAGAGTTAAAGGCAATGCAATAGCCGAAAGTATGCACATTGTAACAATCCATTTTGACTTGTCAACGCCTAATTTCGGCATAATCAGCATTGGGAAAACAAGCGCAACAAGTATACCGCTCATCATAATTGTTGCAATCTGATTAAATACGGATAGTGAACCTCTCTGCTCGGTGTTTCTTGTTGAAAGCGGAGCCATAAGATTATGACTCATATTAAATATTGTATATGCGAAGGAATAAAAGAGGTTATAAGACAGCATTACCCATATAACCTGGACTGTTTGATTGCCTGAGGGTACCACAAATAACAATATTCCCGTTATTGTCAAAAGCGGCGCTGAAAGCAGCAACCATGGTCTTGCCTTACCCTGTGCAGTTTTCGTATGGTCAATAATATAACCCATTATTACATTTGTAATTGCGTCAATTATCTTAGATACAATCGGAAATACGGTTAAAAACGCACCGCCCCAAATTGTTGTCAGTTTTAATACATCCGTGTAGTAAACATTAAGATATGTTGCAAGTACGGCGTTGAGAAGCAACGCACCCGACGGACCTAAAAGGTAACCCAGCCATTTTTCTTTTGCCGTTACGTCATTTTTTGTAACACGGCTGTTTAACAGTGGCGAATTTAATTTATTTGTCATAATGAATACTCCTCCTGAGTGAATTATTTGAATGTAAACGAATAAAGATTAGAAGTACCTTTACCAGAAAATTTTAAGGACAACGATTTTCTTCTTAAATCCTGTATATGATATTTTGCACTGACTGTTGTTCTGCCAAAATTATTTATAGGCACTCTTGCAATAACTTCATCATCGGCAGTAACAATCATTTCACCTTGTGCACCTGAATCAATATCAAAACAGATTTCTCCGTCTGCTTTTATAAAATCAAACCATTTATAGGTAATTGTTGTTTTACTGTCTATATTTGAAATAAATCTTTCATTACCTTTGTGTGTGACCATAGGTATTATTTTTTTACTTTTCTGATTTGACAGATGCGGCATTCTTCCGTTTGTTATATTACAGGCTATAACACTTGGATATTTGCCTTTTGCAATCAACGGATTTGAGTTTAATCCGCAGGAGCTTATTTCAACCTGCTCAATGCTACCGTCCGCCTTGATTTCAATCTGCTCCGCGCAGGCTTGACGGCTGTAATCGCTGCCGTGAGTTAACCTGTGATAAAACACATACCACTGACCGTTTATGCACTCAATGCTGCCGTGCGTTGTTCCGACAGCATTTAAACTGTTCTTCTCTTTCCTGCCGTTTATTCCTATATCCCCTGCCGAAACAACGGTGCCGCCGTATTTAAAATCCCGGTCGGGATATTTGCTTGTCGCGTAGCATAGCTCGTGATTAAGCTGTGAGGAATAAATAAAATAATATGTATCTTTTATTTTCCTTATTGACGAACCCTCAAAGAAGCCATGCCCCTCAAAGGTAGTTCCCTTTACTTTTTCCGGAATTATGCGAACGGCATCGGATTTTACAGTCAGCATATCGTCGCAAAGGGTAATCATATTTGCTCCCCAAACGCCGGGCTCCGCCAAAATCTCTTTCTTGCTTTTGCCGTATATCTTTTCAAATACGGGCGCGGCAAGTTTTCTGCATACTTTAGGTAAATACATTCCTCGCGGCATTGCGGTACCGTAATAGAGCCTGATTGCTCCGTTGTCATTCATCACGGCGGGGTCAAAGCAAACAAATTTATTAAACTCCGTACCGTCTTGATTTTTTACATAACCGAGATATTCATATTTACCGTCGGGTGTGTCGCAAACAGCAACGCTGATAGGCCCGTGGTAACCTCCGTCACCCTTGTTGCCTGCAAGGCAGTAATACAGATAATATTTGCCGTCATTGCCGCGAACCACATCGGGTGCATATAAATATGGCCGTTTTTCAGAATAAAGAGCATCCTGCCTTGCGCTGTAATTTATACCCTTACTGCTCCAGTTATTCAAATCATCAAGCGGTGCGGAAAAAAATTCATAATCAAGCTCGCAAAAGGTATCTCCGCCTTCTTTGTCATGACTGCCGAATAAATATATTCTGTCGCCGAAGATGTGCGGCTCACCGTCGGGTATGTACACATCGAGTGGTAAAAAAGGATTATATGCCTGCCCTTTCATTCATTCACCCCTTGACATTTTTATATCTTTCAATTACACTTCAATTATAGCAACACTGTGTTGCATTAACAATCATCAGTTTATATAATAACGGTTATAAAAACAACACAACAGATTAAAAATGGTGGAGTAATATGAATACGAAAAATAATCAGAGAACACGACTTTCAAAAATGCTTTTCAAAAACGCACTGATGGATTTACTGAAAGAAAAAGGCTCTATCAACAAAGTATCGGTGAGAGAACTTTGCGACAGAGCCGAGCTGAATCGTTCAACATTTTACGCTCATTATCAGGAGCCAAACGATTTGCTTATTGAGATTGAAACGGAGCTGTTAGACGCAACCGAGGAGCATTTGAAAAAAATAGGAGCGGAAAACGAAATAGGCGCGCACAAATACATTCTTTCCTTTCTGCAATATATCAGGCAAAACGATAAGCCCTTTCGCGCGCTGCTGATAGACAGCACCGATCCGGAATTCCGCTCTCGGTTTATGCAGCAATCCATTATTCAGTTTGTAAAGAACCTGCGAATAGTGCTTCCAAAGGAGTTGGAGCAGTATATTTTTTCGTATATTCTCAACGGCAGCACGGGAATTATCATTCAATGGATACGCTCCGACTATGCGGCCGACGAAAACGAAATCGTAAACCTCTTGTTTTCTATTAACAACAGCGCGCTTGTCAACCTGAATTCGAAAACAGACATATAAAATCAAGTTATGTCAAAGCTGCCGTGATGTCTTTGTTTGTGCCGCTCCGACATTGGTTTTATCCTGCTGTTGTTAAAGCTCTCCCGGCAGAATATTTTTATAGACATAATACTGCACAAGTGCTAAAATTTAAGCAAATTCTAATTGAATTTAATTTTTAAAAACACTTTGGAAGAGTTGGCAAATGGCAAAACAAAATTCTATGCTTACCGGCAAGCCGATAAAAAGTATAATTAAATTCTCGCTGCCGATTATGGCTTCATCGCTTTTACAGTATAACTATACATTGGTCGACAATATACTTGTCGGGCGATATGTAAGCACGGACGCTCTTGCCGCAGTCGGCGGAGTCGCCTCGATAAACTCGTTTATTGTCGGTGCGGCACTCGGCCTTACAAGCGGATTTACAATACCGGTGGCGCATGCTTACGGCGCAAAGGACCAAGACAGGGTCAACAGATATTCCGGAAGCAGCATTACGGTGTCGTTCTTGCTCGGCCTGTTACTTGTTGTTGTCGCGCACATTATTTCCACTCCTCTTTTGAAGCTTATCGGCACGCCGGACGAAATTCTCGGTCTTTCCTCGGCGTATGTAAACATTCTTTACTTTGCAATACCGTTTCAGATGCTCTCAAACAATTTTACCGCAATTTCAAGAGCCGTCGGTGAGAGCAGAAAACCGCTCATATATTTTACGGCAAGTATTTTTGTAAATTTCGCGCTTGACATGTTGTTCATAAAGGTATTTCGCTGGAGCGTTGAGGGAGCTGCGCTTGCTACGCTTATTTCTCACATTACGGCAGCCGTCCTTACGGGAAATTACATTTTAAGGCGCAATACCAGCGTACACATTTCAAAAAAAGAGCTCAAACTCGACCTCAAAACAGCATTCATACAGTTAAAATTGGGAATACCCGTTTCGCTTCAGTTTACCGTTACCTCTATCGGGTCGATGTGTCTTCAAAGCGCGGTAAATTCATTCGGCACGGCGACTATTGCAGGCTTTACCGCCGCAGGAAGAGTCGAGAATATTGCAAATATACCGCTGAGCGGACTCAGCGTCGGTACACAAACCTTCGTCGGGCAAAACTACGGGGCCGGAAAGTACGATCGAATAATTAAATCGGTTAAAAAAATATTTACGCTCAACATACTTCTTTCCGTCGCTTTAAGCGTTGCTCTTCTGACGGCAGGTATGCCGATAGTCAGGCTGTTTATGACAGAGCCTAATGAAGACGTCTTGTTTGCCGCCCATAAATATCTTATCGCCACGGCGGAGTGCTTCAGTCTTGTCGCGGTGCTGTTCGTTTTAAGGAACACTCTGCAGGGTCTCGGCTTTACATATGCAAATGCGGTTGCGGGTGCCGGCGAGCTGATAGGAAGAATATCAATAGCGCTTATTTTCACTCCGCTTATCGGCTTCAATGCAGTATGCTACGCAGCCCCTGCCGCATGGTTGCTTGCGGACATCCCGCTTACGATTATATATTTAAAAAAGAAGAAGAAATTTAAGGCGTTAGCAATGCGGAATATGAATACAACAGCGGATATATAGCCCTTGAAATTTATTTATCCGCAAACGAAATAAAAAGAATTATCATTAAACAGCCGAGTGAATCTCGTTTTATAAGTATCGATTTTATAAAACATTATTTATATATTGAAGTCAGCCGAGAAAGGAAATAATAATGGAAAAAAAGTGGTTATACAAAGTTGAAAACGATAAAATAAGTGTGCTTTTGTCTCTGATAGTAACGGTCATATTCGCTGCTGTTACGGCAGTATTGCATGGGTTTATTATCACCTTGGTATTTACAATAGTAATGGCTGCATTGACTCTTTGTTCTGCTTATCGTTTTATATTTATAAAACTTTTGATAGGAGAAGACTCGTTTTGCCATTGCAAATCACCTTGGGATAAAAAGGAATACAAGTACACAGATATATCAGAAGTTTGGGAGAGCACAGGTAAATCGGTAAACGGTGCGAGCCAGAACTATTTGAATTACAGAACCCCGAGCGGCGAAGTAAAAAAATTTTATTTTTCGCCGTGTCAATATGATGAAATTTCTTTTCTTATCGAGAAAATAGACAAGGATTATTTTAATAAGGAAGAGGCCGACGGTAGCGAAGATGAGCAATAAACAAAAGTACGTGATTGACGGTAAATTATACGGTGTTTTCCCAATGCTTTTTTCTTCGGCAGTCAGCTTAGTATTTTTAATCTTAGCTGTTGACCAATTAAGAGGCGGAAGCGGTAAAATTTTTACAGTAGGTCTTATGTTTTCGGTAGGCTTTGCTTTGTCGTTGTTTGTTTCAATTCCGCTGATTAACAGATACTTTTTCTTTAAGATATGCGTGGGCGAGAACGACTTTTCTCTTCGCACAACTCCGTTTAACGAAAAGACATATAAATATTCTGAGGTGAAAAACGCAAAAACAGAGCAGAAAACGTCAATGAGAAGAGGCGGCGTTGTCTGCATTTATTATTTTATTCAGTCTTTTAAATCTTTTGAATACACTGATCACCAATATGGTCACAAGAAAACAGGAATTTGCGATGCTGCAGTCCATCGGAATGTCGGAAAAACAATTATATCAGATGGTACAGAGTGAAGGAATTTTGCTGGCTGGCGGAAATGTCCTGCTCACCTTGGTGGGAGGAACACTTGGCGGAATCGGTATGATTGAGATTATGAGACATTTTGAAGCGGAATATATGCACTATCATTTCCCACTGTGGTATTTTCTTGTGTATACGGTCCTGCTTGTAGTGATTCCGATTATTGTGTCGAGAGTTGTATTCTATTTCTTCAAAAAAGAGGCATTGGTAGAAAGGATTCGGAACAGTGATTAAAACAGAGGCGATGCTACATCGCCTCTGTCTCTTTCTTCCAGTCTTGAATCTGTCCTAATATAATGTTCATGAGACTGGTGCGCGCCTCCACGCTCGCCCAGGCAATATGCGGTGTGATCAGTAGCTTTTTACTGTCTTTGATCCGAAGGAGCGGATTTGTTGCACACATTGGTTCGGTACAGAGCACGTCCAGACCGGCGGCCGCAATCTGACCGGATTCCAGAGCATCAGCAAGGTCTTCTTCCACGACCATCGGACCAC